>ERZ1026776.197-NODE-197-length-46395-cov-9.183772_pt1 | contig 46395 bp, 44 predicted proteins | sample MGYA00380125_ERZ1026776 | MGnify/ENA primary metagenome ERZ1026776 (study PRJEB33269, sample SAMEA4719761) | human gut metagenome | biome: human-associated habitat; feature: organic feature; material: feces | place: Cameroon | collected 2013-10 ...
CCACGAATTGCCTCATGAGAGCTTTAGTACCGCTAGGCGAGAAAAGTAGCGAGAGTGTGCCTGAAAGGGTACTCACATATCGCCATTAATAGTGGATAAGATGTATTCGGCAAATCGGAATTTGTAGAGCTATGATAGTATAAGAGGTTCACGCAGGAATATTTGTATAGCAATTTACAATGTATTGCGATTGTAGTATAATTATATTGAAAGGTGGGATTGATATGGCGACTGTACCTACTCAAATTAGAATAGATAATGATATTAAAGCACAGACCTCTGTGTTGTTTAAGCAGCTTGGTTTAGATCTTTCTAGTGCAGTTAATATGTTTCTGCATCAGTGTGTAATTCAAAATGGAATACCTTTTTCTGTGTCTATGCCTCGCTATTCTGATAATACATTGGCCGCTATGGAAGAAGCTAGAAAAATTGAAGATGATCCTAGGGTTCCAAGCTATGATTCTGTAGAGGATATGAAGAAGGCACTGTTGAAATGAAGTATCACTTAAAATTTACCACTGCCTTCAAAAAGGCATATAAGCGGTGTATAAAACGTGGTTTAAATATGGATAAGCTGGATTTTGTCATGGGTGAGCTGCAAGCTGGTAACACGCTGCCAGAACAGTATCGTGACCATCAATTATCTGGGAAAATGTCTGATTTTAGAGGATGTCATATTCAGCCTGATTGGTTACTGGTTTATAAGATAAAAGATGATATTTTAACCTTAACTATGGTTGATACCGGCAGTCATGCCGATATTTTCAAAATGTAGTAAGTTGGGGTAGGCAATATGATAGTATAAGATGTTCACGCAAGAATATTTTTATTAATTTTGTTGACAAACAGTCTGGTTTCCTATATAATCATTGCTTGTGAGTGCGAGTTGTGACTCGCAAGGTGAATGGGCGCTTAGCTCAGCTGGGAGAGCGTCTGCCTTACAAGCAGAATGTCAGCGGTTCGATCCCGTTAGCGCCCACCATATCATGGCCCGGTAGTTTAGTTGGTTAGAATGCCGCCCTGTCACGGCGGAGGTCAGGGGTTCAAGTCCCCTTCGGGTCGCCATTATGCCTCGGTAGCTCAGTTGGTAGAGCAGGGGACTGAAAATCCCCGTGTCAGTGGTTCGATTCCGCTCTGAGGCACCATTAATACGCTGGTGTAGCTCAATTGGTAGAGCAGCTGACTTGTAATCAGCAGGTTGGGGGTTCAATTCCTCTCGCCAGCTCCATTGATGACCTGCGGGTGTAGCTCAATGGTAGAGCCCCAGCCTTCCAAGCTGGTCACGTGGGTTCGATTCCCATCACCCGCTCCATTAGTTGCTGCCGGGGTGGCGGAACTGGCAGACGCACGGGACTTAAAATCCCGCGGTTGGAAACAACCGTACCGGTTCGATTCCGGTCCTCGGCACCAAAAAAATAAAAAAACGCTTGACAACATCACTGAAAGATGTTAAACTAAATAAGTAACATGCGGTCGTGGCGAAATTGGCAGACGCGCTAGCTTCAGGCGCTAGTGATAGCAATATCATGGAGGTTCAAGTCCTCTCGACCGCACCATTTTTATTTTCAAAATTAATACTTTAATTGAATATGCGGTTGTGGCGGAATTGGCAGACGCGCTACTTTGAGGGGGTAGTGTTCACAAGACGTATGGGTTCAAGTCCCATCAACCGCACCAGAAATTATCCGGACATTATGTCCGGTTTTTTGTTGCCTTAAATTTGTTTTGGCTTTTTAGATAACAGCATATTGCCACAGAAGCTGTATTTAGATTATTTTCATAAATTTGTGTCATACTACTAAATAGAAAATATATGTGATTGTCAAGCGAGGTAGTGGTATGGGCTTTATGGTTATAGTGGCAGCGGTGATTTTTTTACTGCATATTGTGGGACATATATTGCAAAGGCAGATATGGGGAGAAAGGTATAGAAAACTGCAGCGGTGGATGCTGGTGGTGAATATGGCCTCTATCTTTGGGTTGGGGGTATGCTGGGGACGGAATTATACTGGCTCAGTGGCTGAGCTGGTATTGCAGGCCATTGCCATCTGGCTGATGCTGCAGATATTTTCCATAGGATTGCTGTCTGTAGCCTTGCTGATAAGATATATTTATGGTCGTTGCCGGCAGGTGCCTGTGGATGAATCTCGTAGGAAATTTGCCAAGGGTGCCTTGGTACTACCCTGTATAGCAGCAGGAGCCAGCTTTTATGGTTCCTTGGTGGAAAGAAATGAAACGGTGCTTCGTTCCTATGATGTACCTATAGAGAAACTGGGTGAAAAGCTGGAGGGCTTTTCTATTGCCCAGCTTAGTGATATTCATTTGGGGCCTTTTTTTGATTTGGATATGCTGCAGGAGCTGTTGGAGCGTACAGCAAAGCAGCAGGTAGATGCTCTGGTTATAACCGGAGATTTGTTTGACAATGCTGGGACAACCATTAAAGCGGCTAAATTGGTGGATAGCTATGTGGAAAGATTTCCCTACGGTATCTATTATTGTCGGGGAAATCATGAGCATTTTCGGGGAATTGCCCTTTTGGAAACAGCCCTGGCAGAAACAAGAATACATAATTTGGTAAATAATCATGCCTTGGTTTTGCAGGGTGAGCGGCCACTGTATATTGCGGGGGTGGATTATCCTATGCAAAGGGAGCAGTTCCAGCTGCTGCAGGAGGCCTATACAGCTATGGCTATGGAGGATATTCCATCCGATGCTGTAAAAATACTGTTGGCTCATCATCCGGATTTTGTTAAGACAGCAACGAAATATAATACGGATTTGGTGCTAAGTGGTCACACCCATGGGGGACAGCTGGGGTGCTTAGGGATTCCTTTGGCACCGCCAGTATTCAAATATATGCGGGGCTGGTATCATGAGGGAAATACAGCGCTCTACGTTCATTGTGGTAACGGAAGTTGGTTTCCCTTTCGGTTGGGCTGTCCGCCAGAAATCGCTATTTTCCATCTTAAAAATAAGTAACAAAAAACTCCAGTTTTTGCTGGAGTTTTTTGTTGCAAACATATGATATAGTTAGTATAATAAGAGTGGCACTATCATAACGGTAGGCGGTTAGCCCTCGACAGAGGGACTGTAACCCTCTTTTATATAGAAATCCATTAGGAAATCTACAGGAGGGGAAGTGATGTCATGTCGATAGAGCAGTTTATCAGTGTATTTAGTCTGATAATTGCCTGTATAGCCTTGGGCTATACCATTGGCAAGGATATTAACAATAAACAGAAATAGCCGCCCACGTCTGGTAAACTAAGCGGCTATTTCATAGCTATAAACCGGGCTAACCGTCTATCGGTAGTGCCTTCTATTTTTCGGTAATTTTATAGAAACTTCTTACAAATATTGTACTATATTCTTTCCAGAAATTCAACTACTTTAGAAATAATGCTTGCAAGATAATTGGTTATATGATAGCATAATATCGACGTGTTAATTGGGTCTAATATTAAGGCACAGGAAAACCCCTGATGTGGCGACATCAGGGGTTTTCTATTCCCATTTTTTAGGGAGTTGGGCTGTGGATATGCCAAAGCATTTAGGGAGTTGGGGATAAGTGGATGAAAAAATTCTTAGTTGGGCTTGATTTTATGTGCAGATTGTGCTAAACTTAGCTTGTGTTGAAAGTGAATAGAGAAGTACATTGCAGAGGAAACAAGGCAACTCTTGGACTAAGGCTTCCAGACATTCACCTTCAACAGATGAGGTTTATTTGTTTTATTGAAGGAGGATGTTTCTTTATGAAGAAGACTCTCGTATCCGCATTGACTACCGCTCTGGTAGTAGGCGCTGCTTCCACTACTTTTGCAGCTGCTAATCCTTTCGCTGATGTTCCTGCTGATCATTGGGCATATGATGCTGTTGCTCAGCTGGTACAGGATGGCATTATTAACGGTTATGGCGATGGCACCTATGTTGGTGACCAGAACATGAGCCGTTATGAGATGGCTCAGATTGTTGCAAAGGCTATGGCTAAGTCCGATGCTGCTGACAACAACAACAAGGCTCTGATTGACAAATTGGCTGCTGAGTTCTCCGATGAGCTGGCTAACCTGGGTGTTCGCGTAGCTGATCTGGAGGCTAAGACTGACAATGTTAAGTGGGAAGGCTTGATTCGTTATGATTGGAACCGTCATAACTATGCTGGTAAGCCTGATCACGTTAATGCTAGCGACAATAATATCAAGTTGCGTTTCGAGCCATCCATGACCATTAATGAGAACTGGACTGGTCATGCTCGTATCGACTATGATGTTCAGAAGGATGAGACTAATGGGGGTAACGATGGTAATGCTCAGGTAGATCATCTCTGGACTGAAGGTCAGTATGGCAAGATGGATGTTAAGCTGGGCCGTTTTGGTTCTTTCTCTGACAACTCCCATGGTTTGGTAATGGATACCGATGTAACTGGTGCTGAGCTGAACTATGCTCCTACTGAGAACTGGAAGTTGAAGGCTACTGCAGGTCGTATTGATAACATTAGCTATCTGTGGGATACTGCTTTGACTAAGAAGTTTGGTAAGGAAGGTTCTGCTACTTATTGGGATGCAGAGGTTGATTACACCAATGGTAAGTGGGATGCTGGTGTAGGCTATCGTAACTTTGGTGCTACTGTAACTGAGCAGGATACTAACAAGACTTCTTTCCATGTAGTTGATCTCGGTGTTGGCTACGCATTCGACAAGAATGTAAAGATGACTGCTGATTATGCTTGGGGTCCTGGTCTGTCCAAGGATAACGAGGATAATAATGGTTATGCAAAGAATGCTTACAATGTACAGCTGAACTACAAGGGTGCTAACGCAGCTGATGCTGGTTCTTGGGGTGCATATGTAGCATATCGTTCTTTGGCTCCATTTGCTTCTTTCGCAGCTACTTATGATTTCTGCGGTCAGATGAAGTCTGCTCAGGGCTGGGAGATCGGTGCTGATTATGCTTTCGCTAAGAACATTGTTGCAACTGCTAAGTACTTCACTGGCAAGGACAACACCGTTCGCACTGGCAACGACAACGGCTACAACGGCGTATTCACCCGTGTTGACTTCTTGTTCTAATCTCTGGATTAGCAGGAATCTCGCCAAGGCGAAACAATTAAACAATTTAGAGCAGCTCTCCGGAGCTGCTCTTTTTGCATATAAGGATGTGCTTCTAATGACAAAGGACGACAAATTGATTTTAGAACCAGCTAATGAACACAAAAAGCTTAGTGACCTTCTGGCAAACTTCGAAGAGAAGTATATACTGGCTGAATTTGATTGGGGAGAACCAGTAGGACATGAATACCAGGTGGATGGAGAGAAAGATTGTGCTCTTACTTAGGGAGGCCTCACGAACACGGCCAATGCCATGAAAAATTATTTCATTTACAATTTCTTATAGATTTTATATAATTAAATCGGAGGAAGGAAAATGATAAGAAAGTTTTATCATGGAACAAATAAAAAATCTGCTGATTCTATACTAAATGATGGTATTGATATAAATAAAGGAAGAAATGATGCTGATTTTGGGCTTGGATTTTATATGACAGAAGATTTCCGTCAAGCACAGTCATGGGCAAAGAAATTATTTGGTGATGATGCAGCTGTTGTGTCCTTTTATGCTGATACATCCAAATTAAAAGAAAAAATCTTTACAAGTAGTACTGATGAATGGAGAAATCATGTGTATAGCAACAGAATGAGAAAACAGGATTTGCTAGCTGATTACGATTGTATCAGTGGTCCTATGCTGGACGGAAAGTCTGTTGGTAGGATTATATACATGGCTAAGATACGCGGGATGTCTATAGATGATTTTTATGATGCAGTAGGCAAAAATGGCTTTGGACAGCAAACTGTATTCAAATCTTATAGGGCAATTGCCTCGTTAAAGTTTGGCAGCAAGGAGGTTGATTAATGTGGTATTAGATAGATATGTAAACAAAATGAGTAATGAAAGATTTTATTATTGCTTTACAAAATTAGCATTAGTAAAAAAAGGATACCCTGGTCGAACTGCTGGAGAGATGATGAATAAGACGCAAATAATGAAGCGCGCAGGTGAAAATCCGGAAATATTCTACCATTATCCACCTGAGAAGTGGGCTGATATTGTTGAAAGCAATTATATCAGTGACTTCGCTAACAAGCAAATGGCAGTGTAGGTAAATATGAATACAAAGTATAAAAAATCGCCGTTCTGTTTTAGACAGTGCGGCGATTTTTTTAGATTGTGCCCAAAGAAAAAAGAGGCTTAAAATACAGCCTCTTAATAATGATTCTTGCATTGAATTATAAGAATTGTTTCACTGTCAAGTTGTTTGTATACCAGCCTGTTCTTTTGGTCAATTCGACGGCTCCAATATCCTGCTAGGTTTTCCTTTAATGCTTCTGGTTTGCCAATACCTGAAAACGGATTACGACATACATCCTTTAGAAGTTCATTTATGCGTTTAAGTGTCTTGCGGTCTTCAAGTTGCCATTGGCAGTATTCATGCCATGCGTTTTCATGCCAGAGAAGATTCATATTCAATCCTCCAGCAGTTCATGGGGAGCAAGTTTTGACCGACCAGATTCCACCTCAGCAATAATCTTGGTAAGATAATCCTGATTTGCCTTGGAGTAAAATGGATCGCCAACGTGAAACGGAATTGAGCGTTCACGCACAGCCTGTTTTAAAAAAATATTTACGGCAGTGGTGAGGTTCATGCCCAAATCGCTGAAAAGTGCCTGAGCTTGTTGTTTTAAATCTGAATCAATTTTGATGTTGGTACTAATAACAGCCATGATAAACACCTACCTTCAATATTAATTGTACAGATAAAATATATACGTTGTCAATATCTTGGAGTAGAAATATTTTCCTTAATACGAATTTCATTGGTTAGGAGATAATGCTCCTTTTCGGGAGCCTTGCCATTCACCAGATAATCAAAAACTACCTGCATGGCAATCTGTCCCTGTCGGCGGGGATGCTGATAGATGGTGGCCTGTACTATGCCCTGCTCCATCAGCTCTACAGTGGTAGGGAGATTATCAAAGACCACCACGGTCATATCATGGGAAGGCTGGCAGGCCATAATAGCCCGGCAGGCCCCATAGATACCGCCGGAGGTGGCGGCAAAGATAGCATTTATCTCTGGATGTTCTCTCAGCAAGGCCAGGTTCTTTTCATAGGAGAGAATCTCATCATCCTGATCCTCTACGATGCCTAGAATTTTGGCCTGAGGGTTGTTCTGGAGTATATGACGGAAGCCCTCTAGTCTTTGCTGATGTCCCAAAATTTGGAGAGAACCAAGGGTAATACCTACATTAAGCTGTCCCTTGTAGAGGAGCTGCAGCAAGGCTCCAGCAGTACAGCCACCGTTAACATAATCTGTGCCTACATAGCAATTGCGGGTGGAGTTCTCAATATCCGTATTAATAGTGACCACAAAAACCCCATTATCTGTTAGAGCCTTGATGGCCTGACAGATGCGTTCATCATTAATAGGCATGAGAATTACAGCATTAACCTTGTCCCGCAGCTTCATAAGCTGATTGTATTGCACCTCAGCATTATAGCCCTTGGAGAGATACCACTGTACCTGCATACCATACATGGCATAGGAGGAAGCTGATTTCTGCATGGCCTCCAAAACCACATCAAAAAAGCTGATGCCAATGGAGGGCATAACTACAGCCACAGTGGGCTTTAGCTTTCGGGCTGCCAGAGCCTTGCCGGCTGGATTGGGAGTATATTTCATTTCCTTGGCAACCTTTAGGATAAGAGCTTTTTTTTCGGATTTTACATTGCCACGATTGTTGAGCACCCTGTCTACCGTACCTCTGGATACACCACACAAATCTGCAATTTCTTTGATAGTTACCACTAAATCACCGCCTAAGTTTAGGTATTTTTTCTACCTTATTTTCATCAAAATTTCTCTTACTATTATTATACAATAAAACTGTGCTCGTGTACAGTTAATAGAAAACAAAAAAATTAAAATTTTAGTAATTTCCCCTTGTCATACTTTAATGAAATAAAGTATAATAGTGTTTGTGAATATGAAGAGCAGTGTAGCAGCCGGATATTGTAGGGTAGGCATGGCCTAAGGCGCTACACACTAGAGGGAGTGTGCGAAGAATGAAGAAGATTTTTGCTCTGTGTATGATGCTGGTATTGGCGGTAACAGCCCTGGCAGGCTGCGGCAGTAATTCTGCCCAGAAGGAAGAGTCCAAGAAGATTGTGGTAGGCTTGGATGATAGCTTCCCACCAATGGGCTTCAAGGACGAGAAGAATGAGATTGTAGGCTTTGATATTGATTTGGCTAAGGAAGTGGCCAAGCGTCTGGGCCGTGAGGTGGAGTTCAAGGCTATTGACTGGAATTCCAAGGAAGCGGAGCTGAAAAGCGGTCGTGTAGATATTCTGTGGAATGGTCTGGATATTACTGACAAGCGCAAGGAAAATATGCTGTTCAGTGAGCCATATATGGATAACCGCCAGATTGTGTTTGTAGCCAAGAATGGCAAGGTGGCTGTAGCCGGTGAGGCTGATTTGGCTGGCAAGACCATTGGTACCCAGAGCGGCGGTACTACTGAGGAGTATTTTGAGAACAAGCCAGAGCTGAAGGCTTCCATGAAGGAAGTAAAATACTATCCTGATTATATCAATGCTTTCATGGATTTGGAGAACGGCCGTCTGGATGCAGTAGTTGGTGACGAGATTATCGGCCGTTACTATATCAGCAAGCATCCTGATGAGATTCAGGCTATTGATACTGTTATTGGCACTGTAAGCCAGTTTGGTATTGCTTTCCGCAAGGATGACCAGAAGCTGCGGGATGAGGTGCAGAAGGTATTTGATGAAATGAAGGCTGATGGTACTGTAGCCAAGATTTCTGAAAAGTGGTTTGCCAAGGATATTACCAAATAATTAATGAAAATTTGGGTAAAAGACTCCTTAATTTTATTGAGGGGTCTTTTATTTTTGTGCTGTATGAAGTACAATAGAATCGACTGTGCTTTTGTTTTGAAAGGGTGTTTTTGATTTATGGATAATCTGTTACATACAATTACCCTAATGCTGGAGGGAACCCAGGTTACACTGGAGATTTTTTGTATTACCTTGGTGCTTTCTCTGCCCATTGGCCTGTTGGCGGCATTAGGACGGATTTCCTCTTTGAAGCCTTTGCGGCTGTTAATGGAGTTTTATGTGTGGATTATGCGGGGTACACCGCTAATGCTGCAGCTTTTGTTTGTTTATTTTGCCCTGCCTATGGTGGGAATTATGCTGCCGGATATTGCAGCGGCGCTGTTGGCCTTTGTGCTGAACTATGCAGCTTATTTTGCCGAGATTTTCCGGGCTGGTATTCAGGCCATTGGCCGGGGCCAGTATGAGGCAGCCAAGACCTTGGGCATGACATATCCCCAGACCATGCGTCGGATTATTATTCCTCAGATGATTCGCCACGTGCTGCCGCCTATCAGTAACGAAACCATTAATCTGGTAAAGGATACCTCTCTGATTTATATTTTGGCCATGAATGATTTGCTGCGAGTGGCTCGTACCATTGTGCAGAGGGAGTTTGATATGACTCCTTTTGTAATTGCCGGTGTATTTTATCTGGTAATGACCTTTGTTCTTACCTGGGCGTTTAAGAAGCTGGAGGCACATTATGCAAAATATGACCAATAATATTATGTTGAAAATGACGGATATACATAAAAGCTTTGGGGAGCTGGAGGTGCTGAAGGGCATTGATTTTTCTGTGGCCAAGGGTGATGTACTGGCTATTATAGGGCCTTCTGGTTCTGGCAAAAGCACCATGCTGCGGTGTATCAATCGTCTGGAGGAGATTGACTCCGGCAAAATCGAGATTATGGGCCGTGCCTTGGCGGAAAACGGAGCTGATGGCAGGGCTGAATATGTGGATGAGGCCAAGTCTCGGGAGATTTTGGCTTGTACAGGCATGGTATTTCAGCAGTTTAATCTTTTTCCTCATATGACGGTAATGGAGAATCTGCTGGAGGCGCCTGTGCAGGTAAAAAAACGTTCTGTGGAGGAGGTTCGTCCAGAGGCAGAGGAGCTTTTGCGAAAAGTAGGGCTTTTTGACAAGCGGGATGCTTATCCCGGCAGATTGTCTGGCGGCCAGCAGCAGCGAGTGGCTATTGCCAGAGCCTTGGCTATGAAGCCAGAGATTATGCTGTTTGATGAGCCTACTTCTGCTCTGGATCCGGAGTTGACTGGCGAGGTTTTGAAAACCATGCGGGAACTGGCCCAGGAGCATATGACCATGGTGGTGGTAACTCACGAAATGGCCTTTGCCAGAGAGGCTGCCAGCCATGTTATGTTTATGGCTGATGGGGTGATTGTGGAGCAGGGACAGCCAGAGGAGTTTTTTGCTCATCCTAAGCAGGAAAGAACCGTGGCATTTTTGCAGAATATGCTCTAAGCATATATGGAGGAAAGAACCATGGAATATGGCAAGGAAATAGATGGTAATAAAATATGGTCTACTCTGGTGATGATTCTGACGACAATATGTCTGCTGCTGTGGGGGCAGCAGGGAGCTGAGGCCGCAGGATTTGCCCAGCGGGCTGGCAGTATGTCGGAGATTACCGGCATTCGAGTAAGTACCGATGCAGACAAAACCCGTATTGTGGTGGATGGCACCAAGGAAACGGAGTACAAGGTTAGCGTTATTTCCAATCCCCAGAGGATTATCATTGATATTCAGAATGCCTGGGTTAGTCCCAATGTAAAGAAGGCTACCAATATTGACAGCCGTTTTGCCAAGGCGGTGCGGATTGCCCAGCATGACAGCTCTACGGTGCGGGTGGTAGTGGAAAGCTCTATGGGCAAGAATAATTACAAGGTATTTGCCCTAAAGGGTGGCACCACGGCCTATAGAGTGGTTATGGACCTTGGTAAAGTAGGAGGAGGCAGTAAGAACTCCGGCATAGACTTTAATCCACAGCCAAAGCCTGATACATCTGGTTCTAATAATACCAATAAGGGTGAAACGGTGGAGACTCCCCCAAGCGTAACTACCCCAAGTGGCACTACAACGGAGCCTGCCTTTACCCCGGGGCTAAAGGGGAAGATCATTGCTCTGGATGCAGGACATGGTGGCAGTGATACCGGCGCCATTGGGCCTACAGGAGTAACGGAAAAAGGAGTTACCCTGCGGGTGGCCAAGGCTTTGCAGAAGCTGCTGCAGGCAGAGGGAGCTACGGTGCTGATGACTAGAACCACAGATACAGAGGTATCTCCTAAGAACGCCAATGCTTCTGATGTGGAGGAGCTGCAGGCTCGCTGTGATGTAGGTAATGATGGCAATGCAGACATCTTTATTTCCATGCATATGGATTCCTTTACCAACAGCACGCCTAGCGGCACAACAGGGTATTATTATACCAAGGGCTCCAAGGCTAGCCAGAGGCTGGCTCAGTATGTATCTGAGGGTGTGGTAACAGCTTTAGGTACTGGGAATAGGGGAACCAAGAGCTGTAATTTCTATGTGGTAAAGCATACGGATATGCCAGCTACCTTGGTGGAAATGGCCTTTATCTCCAATGACAAGGAAGAAAAGCTGATGAACTCTGAGGCTGGTATTAACCGGGCGGCAGAAGGCATTCTGAACGGTCTGCGTAGATTTTTTAGCTGATACTTTGGCTTAAACAGATATAAAAATAGGAGCTGTAGACAAATAGCCTTGGGCTTTGTCACAGCTCCTTTTTGGTGGTTAAATTTTATTTTTAAACGATGCGCTTAACGGTTTTGTGACCGGTGACGATTTCCTTACGGTGGCAATGTGGACATTCATTTTCAATAATGCCGGTATAGCCACAGACTGGATCTCTATCTACTGGATGGTTAATGGAGAAATAGCCCATATTGGCATCGTGCATAGCTCGTACCAATGTTTCAAAGGCCTTTACATTCTTGGATGGATCCCCGTCCATTTCCACATAGGCAATATGGCCAGCGTTTTCCAGCTCATGATATGGGGCCTCAATGCGGATTTTATCCAAAGCTCGAATTGGATAGTAAACCGGCACATGGGAGCTGTTGGTGAGATAATCTCTATCCGTAACTCCAGGAATAATGCCAAACTTCTTGCGGTTAGCCCGCTGGAACTGGCCGGCAGTGGACTCGGCAGGGGTGCCAAAGGTACTCCAGTTAATGGATTCTGCATCGGTATATTCATCAGTTCTCTGACGGATATGTCCTACAATCTTTAAGCCCAGCTCCTGAGCAGCTTCGCTTTCGCCGTGATGCTTGCCAATGAGAGCCACCAGACACTCGGCCAAGCCACAGAAGCCAATGGAGAAGGAAGCGTGTTTTTTCAGCACTTCCTCTATGGTATCGGTAGCCTTTAGCTTGTCGCTGTCCATCCAGACACCCTGTCCCATAAGGAATGGGTAGTTATAAACATGCTTTTCCTTGATGGTCTGGAAGCGGAACAGGAGATAGTCATGGCTAATCTGGATGTATTTATCCAGCAGCCGCCAGAACTTGTCCAGATTGCCCTTGGCCTCCAAAGCCAGCTTGGGCAGATTAATGGTGGTAAAGGAGAAATTACCACGGCTGCCAGCCTCGCTAGGGCCGTTGACATTGCCAATAACCCGGGTACGACAGCCCATAGTAGCCACATAGGAGTTGTAGTTATCTGGCTGATAATACTGCAAATTATATGGAGCATCTATGTTGACAAAATTAGGGAACAATCTCTTGGCGCTTACCCGGCAGGCCTGCTGGAAAAGATCGTAGTTAGGATCATCTGGGTTGTAATTGACTCCGGCTTTGAGCTGGAATACAGAAATAGGGAAAATAGCGGTTTCCCCGTTGCCCAGACCGGCCTGAATAGCATTCAGTACCTCTCTAACAGCCAATCGGCCCTCAGCACTGGTGTCCATACCATAGTTAATGGAGCTGAAAGGAACCTGGGCACCGGCCCGGCTGTGGAGAGTGTTGAAGTTGTGAATCAGGGCCTCCATGGCCTGATGGGTTTCCTCAGTGGTATCGGCACAGGCCAAATGATAGATGTTTACAGCATCCTGAGTCAAATCCCCTACAGAGGCCTCAGTAAGCTCCTCTGGCTTGGTGGCCTCCAGAGCCTGAAGAATCATTTCTACAGCCTCCAAAGGTGGCTGAGCATCTCCATCGGTAAAACGACAGCGGCTATAGTCCATATGGCTGCGGAACTTATCCCGGAAAGCCTTGGCATCTCCAGCTATCTCAGTGCCAAAGCGATAAACCATGGATTTGTAGGCTTCATCAGCTACTGCCTTGCAGAAGGTTTTGTGTACACCCTCAGCCATAGCAAAATCAAAGGCGTTAATGCTCTGACCGCCAAACATATCATTCTGATTGCTCTGAATGGCAATGCAGGCCAGAGAAGCATAGGCACGAATGGAATTTGGTTCCCGCAGGAAGCCATGCCCGGTGGAGAAGCCACCGTGGAACAGCTTCAGCAAATCTATCTGACAGCAGTTCAAGGTAATCAAGGAGAAATCCTTATCATGGATATGAATGAAATTATTTTTGTCTGCCAGGGCAAATTCCTCTGGCAGCACATAGTTGTCAACAAAATGCTTGGCACCCTCGGCGCCCAGCTTCAGCATAATGCCCATAGAGGCATCAGTGTTGATATTGGCGTTGTCCCGCTTCATATCGGAATCAATAGCATCGGCAAAGAAAATATCCTTGTAGCTCTTCATCAGGTTTTTCTGAGCTTCACGGCGCTCTGCATGGCGCTGGCGGTACATAATGTAGTGCTTGGCCACATCGAAGAAGCCCTGCTTCATCAGCACCTGCTCTACTACATCCTGTATTTCTTCTACGGTAATACTGCTAAGGTTGGCAATGGTATTCTCAACCTGGTTGGTAATACTTTCCTTTTCCTCATCAGTCATGCTGTCAGGTATTTCCTTGGCAGCTCCGGCAATGGCATTATAGATTTTGGAACGGTCATAGTCTACAGTAAGGCCAGACCTTTTAATAACGTTTTTTAGATTCAAGAATAAACCCCTCCTCCGTATAATGTAACTCTTTTATTATATAACAAAATAGACATTAAGAGAAATATTAATTCAAATTGTTTATTTTGATTATTTATGGATAATAATTATAAATTCATTTTTGTTTGTAATAATCCACTACGCGAGAATAAAAAGTATAAATGTACATTGAATACACACAAGAAAGTGTTGACAGGTGTAAACTTGTAAACTATAATATTGCCATTAGCATAAAGTGGATATAAAAAAATGTATGGGTACTCCACTAACAGATGACTAATAAGTAGGAGGAATGGTTATGTTTTTTAGTAAAAAACTACGTCTGGCAAGTGCAGTTTTAGGTGTAGCTATGCTGAGCACAGTATTTGCAGGCTGTGGCGGTGATAGTGGTTCCAGTGATGAAATCAAGGTTGGTGCCAATATTGAGATGACTGGCAATCAGGCCAACTATGGTAATGCAGGTCTGGAAGGCCTTCGATTGGCTATTAAGGAGGCCAATGAGGCTGGCGGTATTAACGGCAAGCAGATTAAGCTGGTGGAGGCAGATAACAAATCTGAGTCTGCCGAGGCTGTAAATGCTGCTACCAAGCTGATTTCTGATGATGGTGTCAAGGTTATTGTAGGCCCTGCTGTAACAGCTAATGTTATTGCTGAATCCCAGGTGGCTACTGATAACAAGGTGCCTGTAATTGCTTTTGCAGCTACCAATCCTGATGTAACTGTTGAGAACGGTGCTGTAAAGCCTTATATTTTCCGCAGCTGCTTCATTGACCCACAGCAGGGTACTGTTATGGCTCAGTTTGCCAGCAAGGAGCTGAAGGCTAAGACAGCTGTTATGTACATTGATTCCAGCTCTGACTATTCCAAGAGCTTGGGCAAGGTATTCCAGGAGACTTTTGAGGCTGCTGGAGGCAAGGTGGTAATGCAGGAGTCCTTCCTGGCCAAGGATCAGGATTTCAAGGCTGCGCTGACCAAGATTAAGGCTGCTAATGCTGATGTAATCTTCATACCAGCTTATTATGAGGAAGTAGGCAAGATTGTAAAGCAGGCTCGTGAAATCGGTATTACTGCTACTATGCTGGGGACTGATGGCTGGGATGATCCAAAGGTTGCTGATATTGCCGGTGCTTCCGCTTTGAACAATACTTATTTCTCTACTCATTATTTCGCAGAGGATCCAGGTGCTAAGAGCTTTATTGATTCCTTTACCAAGGAATATGGCCATGCACCAAATGTATTTGCCGCTCTGGGCTATGATGCAGGCAAGCTGCTGGTAGATGCTTTGAAGCGTGCAGGCAGTGATGATCCTGAGGCTATCCGCAAGGCTATTGAGGAAACCAAGGATCTGCAGGTTGCTACTGCCAAGGTTACTATGGATCCTGCAACTCACAATCCTATTAAGGATGCTATTATCATTGAGAATGTTGATGGCAAGTATGTATTCAAGAGCAGAATCGCTCCAAGCAAATAATATGTATGATATGTCCTGCCTGTGCAGGTAATATGTGCATAGATGGGCAGAGAACGCTGGGTTAGTGTTCTGTCCGGAATAGAGGTCACAGCTGATGGTATCAATCCAGATGTCATAGGCTGGACCTCTTTTCTAGGTTTTTAGGCGTTTTTGTATTTATATTTTTTATTTTATAAATTTATTAAAAAGTTCGGAGGAATATTTATGGACTTTTTGCATCAGTTTGTCCAACAGCTGATAAATGGTGTCTCTCTGGGCAGCATTTATGCACTGATTGCCTTGGGCTATACCATGATTTACGGTATCATCAAGCTTATAAATTTTGCTCACGGTGATATTTACATGGTAGGTGCCTATATTGGCTTTTTTGCTATTACCAGAGCTGGCCTGTCCATTGTGCCAGCCCTGCTGATTTCCATGGTGGTAACGGGTATTTTGGGTATGATTGTGGAAAGATTGGCTTACAAGCCTCTGCGTCATGCCCCAAGAATTTCTGTCTTGATTACGGCCATTGGTGTATCTTTCTTCCTGGAATATGCCAGCATGTATTTTGTCAGCCCTACCCCAAGAACCTTTCCAGAGGTTATTCCCAGTGTAGCTTTTAATGTGGGGCCTTTTATTGTTAATGGCCAGCAGATGCTGATTATGGGTATTACCTTGGTGCTGATGTTGATTCTTACTTATATTGTGCAGAAAACCAAGCTGGGTAAGGCTATGCGGGCTGCTTCCTTTGATGTAGAAACGGCTCAGCTGATGGGGATAAACGCAGATAGGGTTATTTCCTTTACCTTCTGCATTGGCTCCGCCTTGGCTGCGGCTGCTGGTGTGCTGGTTGGTGTTTATTATAACTCCATTGATCCATTAATGGGTATTATGCCCGGTTTGAAGGCTTTTGTAGCAGCAGTATTGGGTGGTATTGGTATTTTGCCTGGTGCTGTGGCTGGCGGTATTATTTTGGGTGTGATTGAGGCCTTGGTTTCTGGCTTTATTTCCTCCACCTTTCGTGATGCGGCTGCCTTTGCGATTTTGATTCTGGTATTGTTGTTTAAGCCATCTGGTCTTTTTGGCAAGAATACCCGTGAGAAAGTGTAGGTGACAGGATATGAATTTGCTGCGTAAAAATGATTTGATTATGCTGGGCCTGTCTCTGGTGATTTTTGCTATACTGCAGGTTTTGATTACCACCAAGGTTCTTACCTCCTTCTGGGAGCTGAATCTGATTATTATCGGCATCAATGTTATTATGGCTGTGAGCCTGAATCTGATTAACGGCTATACAGGACAGTTCTCTTTGGGCCACGCAGGCTTTATGGCGGTAGGTGCTTATACTGGCGTGGTTATGACTACCTTCTTCCATCTGCCTTTTATTGTGGCTATTATAGCGGGAGCAGTGCTGGCAGGGTTGCTGGGCTTTTTGATTGGTCTGCCAACCCTTCGTCTGCGGGGCGATTATCTGGCTATTGCTACTCTGGGCTTAGGTGAAATCATCCGCATTGTGATTATGAATCTGGATTATGTGGGGGGCGCTGCTGGCTTCAAGGGCATTACCCATCATACTAATTTTGCCTGGGTTTTCCTGATTATGCTTTTCACTCTGTTTGTGATTAAAAACTTTGTTAATTCCTCTCATGGACGGGCTTGTATTGCCATTCGGGAAAATGAAATTGCGGCGGAGGCTATGGGTATTAATACCACCAAATACAAGGTAATGGCCTTTACCATTGGTGCGGCTTTTGCTGGTGTGGCTGGCTGTCTTTTTGGCCATAATTTCTATATTATCAGTCCTGGTTCCTTTACCTTTTTGGCTTCTTTCAATTATCTGATTATGGTTGTTATGGGCGGTCTTGGCTCCATTACCGGTTCCATTGCTGGTGCCTTTGTAGTAACCTTTATTTCCGCAGTTCTGGCGCCTTGGCCTGAGTTCCGTATGATTATCTATGCACTGGCCTTGATTTTGCTGATGTTCTATCGTCCGCAGGGCTTGTTTGGCTATATGGAGGTTACCAGCATGGGTATCTTCCGTCGTATTTTCAAAAGGGGGCATGAATCATGAGTGAGGTACTTCTCAAAGCAGAAAATGTCTCCATTGTATTTGGCGGTCTGAAGGCTGTTTCTGATTTTGATTTCTATATTAATAAGGGTGAGCTTATTGGCTTGATTGGCCCTAATGGTGCGGGCAAAACCACGGCTTTCAATCTGATTACCGGAGTTTATCAGCCTACTACTGGCAGTATTGAATTTGCTGGCAAGAGTATTGTGGGGAAGAAGCCTTATGAGATTACTCAGCGAGGGATTGCCCGTACTTTCCAGAATATCCGCCTTTTCTCTGAGCTGACGGTGCTGGATAATGTTAAGATTGCCTTTCATTCCCATGTAAAATATGGTTTGGCAGAAACTGTTTTTCGGGTAGGCAGATATTTTTCTGAGGAAAAGCAGATTGAGGAAGAAAGCATGAAATTGCTAAAAATCTTCAAGCTGGATGGTCATGCTTATGACCAGGCCAAAAATCTGCCTTATGGTGCTCAGCGCCGTTTGGAGATTGCCCGGGCCTTAGCAGCCAAGCCAAAGCTGTTGCTTTTGGATGAGCCGGCAGCGGGTATGAATCCTCAGGAAACCAAGGAGCTTATGGAGATGATTAGCTGGATTCGCAAGGAGTTTGGCCTGACTGTTCTTTTGATTGAGCATGATATGAGCTTGGTTATGGGTATCTGCGAGCGTATCTATGTATTGGAATATGGTATGATTATTGCCAATGGTACACCAAAGGAGATTCAGGAGAATCCAGAGGTTATCAGGGCATATTTAGGCGGGGAGGCTTGATGGAAATATGGGAACTATGCTAACAGTAAATGACATAAATGTCTTTTATGGGGCTATTCATGCCATCAAGGGTGTTTCCCTGGAGGTAAATGAGGGTGAGATTGTAACTCTGATTGGTGCCAATGGCGCTGGTAAGTCTACAATTCTCCGCACCATTTCCGGACTGTTGAAGCCTAAGACCGGCAGTATTCAGTTTGAGGGACAGGAAATTGCTGGTATGCCTGCCCATGAGATTGTTAAGACAGGTATTTCTCAGGTGCCAGAGGGACGGCGGATTTTTGCCGAAATGTCCGTGCTGGAAAATCTGGAGCTGGGGGCTTTTACCCGAAAGGATAAGGATGGCATTAAGGCGGATATGGAATTGGTATTTGAGCGTTTTCCTCGCTTGAAGGAGCGTATCGGCCAGCTGGCAGGTACTCTTTCTGGTGGTGAACAGCAGATGCTGGCTATGGGTCGTGCCCTTATGAGCCGGCCAAGGCTTTTGCTGTTGGATGAGCCATCTATGGGCTTGGCGCCGCTGCTGATTAAGGAAATTTTTTCCATTATTCAGGATATTAACAAAACAGGTACTACTGTGCTGCTGGTAGAGCAGAACGCCAATATGGCACTGTCTATTGCCCATAGAGCCTATGTCCTGGAAACCGGCCGTATTACCCTAAGCGGTGATGCTAAAGAGCTGGCTGCCAGTGATGAGGTTCGAAAAGCCTACCTGGGTGGTTAAAATAGAAAATAAAAATACCCTCTGTCATGTAAGAAGCTATGTAGTGAACCACAAAAGCTTCTCCAGACAGAGGGTATTTTTGATTTTATCTCACTGGCCGATTTTGGCGATGTGGATAATCTTATAGCCCTTGGCTTCGATTTTGTCTTTGATGTCGTCTACATTATCGGCATCAAGGCGGATAACGATTTCGAAGTGACCGGACATGGCCGCCTGCTTGCAGGTAACCATACTATCAATATTGTAGCCTGCATCAGCAATAATGCCAGCCAGCTCCTTAACAACTCCTACCTTGTCCACTACATCAAGGGTAAGGCGGGTTTTACCATCAGCCAGGCCCATAACATCAACAAAGGTTTTGAATACATCAGTCTCGGTAATAATACCTACCACAGCCCCCATGCTGCTAACAACTGGCAGACCGCTGAGGCGCTCGTTATACATAACCAGAGCTGCTTCCTCAATAGTGGCTGTATCTGGCAGGGATACTACCTCCTTGGCCATGATTTCGGCTACAGTCATTTTGTCCAAAAGACTCATGATTTCAAATTTGGAAAGAGTGGTGGCTGGGGATGGAGCTACCCGCATCACATCTCGGTCACTGATAATACCTACCAGCTGTCCGTTTTCCACTACAGGCAAACGGCGGATTTTGCGCTGTTTCATTAGCTTGGCAGCATCATTTACAGAAGTAGTAGGCTCCACGGTAATAGGATTCTTGGTCATACGGTTTGCAACAAACATATTTCTCATCCTTTCCTGAATTATGAAAGTTTTATTTCCATGTTATGTATATATTAATTCGCTAAAAATTATAAAAATCCTGCTAAAAATTCCAACTAGCTAAAAATAACCTTTGGTATTCGCCAGATGAGTTTTGCCAGATGGAATAATTATTGCAATGCCAAGCTTTAGGCCTTTACAAAATTCCTATTTTGATATAATCTGTAGTAAAGTGTACAAAGTATACATTGTTTGCAACGACTTATTTACAGGGCTTTACAAGTATGGATTTATCATATATAATGCACATGAATGAGGAAGCAAACTATTTATATTATTTATAATTCAATAGAGAAGATGTATGAGTGTATTGTGCGGAAGGAGTGTTTTGCACTATGTTGAAGAAAACTAAAATTGTATGTACTATGGGACCAGCTACTGAGAAGCCAGGCGTGGTTGAAGGCCTGATTGCCGCAGGTATGAACTGTGCCCGTTTTAATTTTTCCCATGGTGATCATGCTGAGCATATGGGCCGTATCAAGATGGTAAGAGATGCTGCTCGTCATGCTGACAAGATTGTAGCTTTGTTGCTGGATACCAAGGGCCCTGAGATGCGTCTGGGTGAGTTCAAGGATGGCAAGGTTCAGCTTACCAAGGGTGAGGAGTTTGTTCTGACCTATGCTGATACCCCAGGTGATGAGCATCAGGCACCTATCAGCCACAAGGAGCTGTACAAGGAAGTAAAGCCAGGCAATACCATTCTCCTGTCTGATGGCTTGGTTGGTCTGAAGGTAAAGGAAATCAAGGGCAAGGATATTGTTACTGAGATTTTGAACAGCGGCCCTATGAGCACCAAGAAGCGTGTAGCTGCTCCTGGTGTTGCTGTTAGCCTGCCACCTATTTCTGAGCAGGATGAAAAGGATATTATCTTTGGCGTAGAGAATGATTTGGACTATGTGGCTGCCTCCTTTATTCAGCGGGCCAGCGATGTTAAGGCTATCCGCAAGCTGATCAAGGATCACAAGGGCCATATGAATATTATCTCCAAGATTGAGAATCTGGAGGGTGTTAAGAATATTGATGCCATTATTGAGGCTTCTGATGGTATCATGATTGCTCGTGGTGATTTGGGTGTTGAGATTCCTGCTGAGGATGTACCATTCCTGCAGAAGGAGATTATCAGCAAGTGTAATCGGTCTGGCAAGCTGGTTATTGTTGCTACCCAGATGCTGGAGTCCATGACCAACAACCCTCGTCCTACCCGTGCCGAGGTTTCTGATGTAGCTAACGCTGTATTTGATGGTACTGATGCTATTATGCTTAGCGGTGAGACTGCCAGCGGTGATTATCCAGTAGAGGCTGTTCAGACCATGAGCAAGATTGCTATCAAGACTGAGAGCACTATTCAGTACAGAAAGCGCTTTGCTCATATGGGTATTGAGGAGCAGAAGCATATTACTGATGCTATTGCTCATTCCAGTGTGCAGCTGTCCTATGAGCTGGGAGCTAAGGCTATTTTGACTCCTACTCATTCTGGTTATACCACCAAGGTGGTTTCCAAATATCGTCCACTGGCCAATATTGTGGCTTATGCTTCCACTGCCAAGGTGGCACGCCAGCTGAGTCTTTATTGGGGCGTACAGCTGATTAACGGCCGTATCTGGGAGGATGATGATACTGCTACAGCTACCATTACTGCAGCTCTGAAGGAGGGCTATATTGAGGCTGGTGATATGACAGTTATTACCTCCGGCATTTCCTCTGGAGAAGCAGGCTTTAGCAGAAAGGGTAATAATACCACCAAGATTCAGATTGCTATTGCAGACTAAATATGATATGATAAAGGGACTTTGAAAATGATAGAGGAGGTCCCGTAGATGATTACGGTTTTGATGGTTTTAGATGCTGTAGTGGGTTTGCTGCTGATTGCTTCTGTAATTATGCAGACTCCCAAGTCCGCCGGTATGGGCATGGGCGGCGGCAGTGATACTGTATTTAGCAGCAGTGCCAGAGGCTTGGATGCTCTTTTGGCTCGGGTAACTGTGGTACTGGCAGCAATATTTGCTGTGCTTACCCTGTTTATTGCCAAGACAACAGCGTTCTAAATTTTACAGATTTAACAGGTAGGCGTTCTCAATATAAATTGAGAACGCTTATTTTTTGTGGTAGAATAGTAGAAGAGTATTGACGAATTTGAGGTGGTGTAATGGTTTTACAGGGAGGGGAGCCCTTTTTTTTGCAGGGAGGCAAGCATGGTGTAATTTTGACACATGGCTTCACAGGTACTCCGGCAGAGATGCTGCTGCTGGGAAGGTATCTCCATGCTCAGGGCTATACAGTGTTGGGGATACGCTTGGCTGGACATGGTACAACACCGGAGGCTTTGGCACGAACAGGCCGGGAGGAATGGTATGATTCTGTATGTGATGGCTATTCCCTGTTGGCAGGCTGTTGTGACAAAATATCTTTGGTAGGCCAGTCTATGGGTGGCCTTTTGACCTTGAAGCTGGCGGCCAATGCAGCTATATATAGGGCAGCGGTGCTGGCAGCACCGATTTTTATCCATGAGGATAGACATTTGTATCGTCTCCCTCCTCGGGAGGAATGTGCTGGCCGTTATAAGCACAAGAGACGGCGTAATTTGCCAGGGATACCGGATATTTGCAATAATTCCTATGGGGAAATGCCTCTCGTATCTGTTCATGAGCTGTTGGATTTGATTGATGATGTAAAAATCGAACTGCCTAGAGTCCATTGTCCTTTGCTGATACTTCAGGGACATAATGATCATACGGTAAAGGAGCGGAGTGCTCAGTATATTTATCGCCGCAGCGGTAGTGAAGAGAAAGAAATTTATTGGCTGGATAATTCTGGTCATTTGATAAGTCTTGATTGTCAGAGGCAGGAGGCCTTTGAGAAGATTGCCGATTTTTTGGCTAAATAGGTGGTATAGGAAGAGGGGGGATACCCATGAAAAAGCAGACCTTTAGAAAGGCTCGTTCTTCTGCAACAAGCAGAGGAAAAAAGAGAAGCAAGGCCATCAAGAACAATAATGTTTTAGCTGTTGGTGGCAGAGAAAATACAGAGAGCAGGCCCCAGAGAAGGACCAGCTATACAGATGAATACGTTGTTGGCAAGGTGTCTATTAATAGCAAGGGCTTTGGCTTCGTTACGCCAGAGGGCATGATGAAAAATCAGGCAGATATATTTGTGGCTGGTCATGATATGGCTACGGCTATGAACGGGGACACAGTAAAGGTACAGCTGGCCAAGGTTCCCCAGATACCACAGGCTGCAGGCCACGCCAGAGAGGGTCGTATTGTTGAGGTTGTAGAGAGGGCCAATAGCAAGGTGGTAGGTATTTATTCCGCCAGCCGTCGTTTTGGCTTTGTGGTGCCAGATGATACCAGATTGAAGAATGATATCTATGTTCCTGAAGAAGCTTCTATGGGGGCTGCTACTGGTGCCAAGGTTGTGGTGGAAATAACCCAGTGGCCAGAGGGAAATCTCAAAGCTGAGGGCAGAATCATTGAGGTGCTGGGACAAAAAGGCGAACCTGGGGTGGACATTCTGTCCATTATGCGCCAATATGATTTGTCCGAAACCTTCCCAGAGGAGGTACAAAAGGCTGCCGAAGCCATACCTCAGTCCATTAACGGAGATGATTACATTGGCAAGGAGGGCCGTCAGGATAGGCGTGATTTGAAGATTGTCACCATTGATGGCGAGGATGCCAAGGATTTGGATGATGGTGTTTACGTAGAGAAAAAGGATGATGGCAGCTTCTTCCTTGGTGTTTATATTGCTGATGTGAGCTGGTATGTAAGGGAAAAGGAGCCTTTGGATGTAGAGGCAGAGGCTAGAGGCACCAGTGTTTATCTGGTGGATAGAGTGGTTCCTATGCTGCCTAAGGCTCTTTCCAATGGTATTTGCAGTTTGAATGCCGGTGTGGATAGACTTTCTATGGCCTGTGAAATGCATATCAGTCCAGAGGGCAAGGTGGTGGATTACAAAATCCTGCCAGTAGTTATCCATGTTTATCGTCGGTTGACCTATACGCTGGTAAATAAGATTCTAGTGGATAAGGACAAGGAATTTATCCGGGACAATGAGGATATAGTTAATTTCCTTCATACCTTGCAGGATGTGCGGAATGCCATGTACAAATACCGTCATCGCCGAGGCTCTATTGAATTTGAGATTCCGGAAATCAAGGTAAAGCTGGATGAAAATGGCAAGGCTGTAGGCTTAACCAAGCGGGTAGGTAATCTAGGTGAATCCATTGTCGAGCAGTGTATGCTGGCTGCCAATGAAACTGTGGCTGAGCATATGTGCCGCCGCAAGCAGCCTTTTGTCTATCGTGTCCACGAAAATCCAGAGGAAACCAAGATTACAGCTCTGAATGGACTGCTGGGCACCTTTGGCCTGCATATTCGCACTGCCCATGACGGCAGTGTTCAGCCAAAGGATTTGCAGGCCGTATTGGAGAAAATCGCGGGAGGCCCGGCAGAGAAGATTGTAAGCACCGTGGCCCTGCGCTCTATGCAGCAGGCTCGCTATGCAGCAGAAAATCTGGGGCATTTTGGCTTGGCGGCCAAGTATTATACCCATTTTACTTCTCCAATTCGCCGTTATCCGGATTTGATAGTGCACCGTCTGCTGAGGGAATCCTTTGCCACAGGCTCTATTCCCAAGGAGAAGCGGGAGAAGATTATTGAGCAGCTGGCAGAAAGAGCCGACCATGCTTCTCAGCGGGAGAGAATTGCCGTTAATGCTGAGCGGGATACTACCGATTTGAAGAAGGTAGAGTATATGCAGCAGTTTGTAGGTGATACCTTTGAAGGTATCATCAGCAGTGTTACTGGCTTTGGAGTTTTTGTGGAGCTGGATAACGGTGTAGAGGGCCTGGTGCATATTACCACCTTGAAGGACGATTATTATGAATATCTGGAGAGCCAATATGCTTTGGTGGGAACTCATCACAAGCGGTGCTATCAGCTGGGAGACAAGGTAGAGGTGCTTTTGGCCAGAGCTGATTTGGAGGCTCGCTCCTTGGATTTCCTCATTAAGGATAATTGCGATACAGCTGCCCTGAATATGGAAAATAGCCAGGATAGAAAGAGCAAGGCTGGAGCAAAGGATACGGCTCAGGAAGAAAAATCCCGCCGTAAAACTAAAAACACCAAGGTGAGAAAGAGAAAAGACAAAAAGGATAAGCACAAGAAGCGCAAAGGAAAGCGCAGAGCTAAGAATGATATTATAGCAGATTTTAATCCCTATAGTATCTGAGGCGAAAAGGAGATTCTATGGGACGCAAGAATGCAGCCGTGAAAATTGCCTGTGAAAACAGGAAGGCGCGGCATGATTATTTTATACATGAAACCTATGAAGCTGGTTTGGAGCTAAAGGGCACCGAGGTGAAATCCCTGCGGGCTGGCAAGGCAAATCTGAAGGATAGCTATGGCGAAATCAAAAACGGCGAGGTATTTATTCAGAATATGCATATCAGCCCCTATGAGCAGGGGAATATCTTTAACCATGATGCCCTGCGGCCTCGGAAGCTTCTGCTGCATAAGGCGGAAATTGTGAAGCTGTTTAGCAAGACCAGGGAAAAGGGCTTTACCCTGGTTCCCCTGAAAATTTATTTCAAAAAGGGGCGGGCTAAGCTGGAGCTGGCCTTGGCTAGTGGTAAGCACAATTATGATAAACGCCGTGATTTGCAGGAAAGAGCTGTCAAGAGAGATGTAGCTCAAGAGCTGAGAGATCGGCAAAAAGGATGATTTTTGACCTCAAAAAGGCAAGGGTATTTTCTTTACACCATCTAGGTGTTATAATAATGTAATGGAAATTGTGCCACCTATGGGCAGAGCTAATAGCTTTGCCCATATTACAGAAATCATAAATGTGGAGGTATTTACAATGTTAAGTAATATTGCAATTTTGACAAGTGGAAATGACTGCCCCGGTTTGAACGCTGCCATCCGTGCCGTAGTGCGTACTGCCAGACATGACGGTGTGCGTATCTGGGGTGTAAGAAATGGTTTTAAGGGCCTGCTGAAGGATCAGATAGAAGAGCTGAATACTCGTAGTGTAGGTGATATTATTCAGCGTGGTGGTACTGTATTAGGTACAGGACGCTGCCCTGAGTTCATGGATGAGGAAAACCGCAAAATCGCTTTGGAGAATCTGCAGAAGCGTGGTATTGAGGGTCTGATCGTTATTGGCGGTGCTGGTTCTCAGGCTGGTGCTATGGAGCTGGGGAAGCTGGGCATGAATGTAATCGGTATTCCTGGTACTATTGAGAATGATGTATGGGGTACTGACTATACCATTGGCTCTGATACTGCTGCTAACACTGTTGTAGATGCTATTAACAAGCTGCGTGATACAGCCTGTGCTCATCGCCGTATTATCCTTCTTGAGGTAATGGGCAAGACTTCTGGCTGGCTGGCTATGGAAACCGGTATTGCCGGTGGCGCTGAGTATGTACTGGTACCAGAGGCTAAGTACAATCTGGATCGTATGTGCACTGAGATTCGCCAGGCCTATGAGGCAGGCAAGCGTTACAGCATTATCGTTGTATCTGAGGGTGCTGGCTCTGCTGTAGAATTAGGCAAGCAGGTAGGGGAGAAAACCCAGATTGATACTCGTGTAACTGTACTGGGCCACATTCAGCGTGGTGGTTCTCCTACAGTTCAGGATCGTATCAATGCCAGCCTGCTGGGTGAGAAGGCTGTATTGGGCCTGATTAATGGTAAGACTGGGATTATGTATGGTCTGGATACTGGTACAGTAGTAGAGATTCCTTTGGAGGATGCTGCTCGTAATACCAAGACTTTGGATCCTGAGTTTATCCGTCTATCCAGAGTATTGGCTTAATTTTTAGTCAACTATTAATTTATAATTTCTTTGGTTAAAACCGGTGGAATTACATTTTATTATGTAGTTCTACCGGTTTTTGCATTATTCTTGAATGGAATGCCAGATAGTTAAAAAATGAGATGAAAGTTTTAGAATAAATATTAAAACATAGCAGGATTTTTTCGATATATGTTGAAGTATATACATTGATGTAGGAAGCGATGATTATGGTAAGTTAAGGGGTGGTATGTAATGGACAATATCAAGGTAAATGTTAAAATTTTGATTATGGTAGTCATTGCTGTAGTAGGTATGGCTATTATTGGCATTAGAGGTGCTGTGTCGATTAATGATGGGCACGAGCAAATGCAGCAGCTGTATGATGTGGAAATGAAATCTGTAGAGCTGTTGGGAGCTGCTGAAAGCAAGATGCGCACGATTCAGGTGCGCTCCATGCAGGTAATATCAGATCCAGCCCGTTTGGCAGAGCTGAGCAAGGCTCAACAGAAGGATATTTCTGAAATGGAGGCCATATTGCAGGAATATGCTACCCTAGCCAAGATGGATGGTTCCGCTGATGGCTTGGATGAAATGCTGGGCTACTGGGACAGCTTCAAAAAATCTATGCCGGCTGTTATGACCGCAGTTCAGCAGGGAGGTACTCAGGCTGGTATCGATGAATATAACAGAAAAGGCAAGGATGATACTGTTAAGCTAAGGGATTCCCTGAACAGCCTGACTAATATTACCAAGGAAGAAGCCAAGGCCGCTAATGAGGCTGCCGCTGAATCAGGCCGCAGCTCTATGATGGTTATGCTGATTACTACAATAGTGTGTGTGCTTTTGCTATTGGCTTTCTCCCACAAGCTGATAAATTCTATTCGCAGTGCTCTGAATATTATGGTTCACGTTTGTGACAAGCTTAGCAGTGGTAATTTTGTTGTACATACTGAGCCGTCTCAGCGGAGGGATGAGTTGGGAGATTTACAGAGAGCCTTGTATGATATGACTCTGAAAATCGGTGATTTGTTGAAGGAGGTTTCTAAGACCACAGAGCAGATGGCAGCAGCCTCTCAGCAGTTAAATTCCAGCTCTATGGAATCTGCCAATGCAGCTACCTCTGTAGCTCAGTCTGTGGCTGATGCTGCCGCTGTGGTGGTTCAGCAGCAGACCTCAGTAACCAATGGTACAGACAGTGTGGCTTCTATTAGCCAGTCTGTCAAATCCATTAGTCAGGAAACAGAGGAAGTATCTCAGGAAGCAGATCAGGCTGCCAAGAAGGCTGAGGCTGGTAATCTGGTGGTAGAAAAATCCGTTAATCAGATTCACAGTGTAGAGGAAAAGGTAAGAACCACTGCCCAGCTGGTAGATGAATTGGGTGCTCGTTCTCAGGAAATCGGTGCTATCGTAGATACAATTTCTGATTTGGCAGGGCAGACCAATTTGCTGGCTCTTAATGCGGCTATTGAGGCAGCCAGAGCTGGTGAACAGGGCCGTGGCTTTGCGGTGGTTGCCGAGGAGGTTCGCAAGCTGGCAGAACAGTCTGCTACAGCAGCTCAGCAGATTGCGGATTTGATTGGCAGGATTCAGGATGATACCTCCAAGGCTGTTGCCTCCATGGATTCCGGTCGTCAGGCTGTGGTACAGGGAGCAGAATCAGTAGAGGGACTGCGGCAGGTATTTGAGGAGATAAATGGCCTGGTTGTTAATGTGGCTGGCAAGATTGAAAGTATGTCTGATTCCATTCAGCATGTGGCAGGCCAGAGCAGCGAGATAACCAATCATATGGAGCAGATTGATACCGGTGCTGCCAAGGTGGCAGATAATATGCAGTCTATTTCTGCTGCTACGGAGGAGCAATCAGCTTCGGCTCAGGAGATAGCTTCTGCCAGTGATTCTCTGGCTAGACAGGCTCAGGAGGTACAGGAAAACCTTCAGAAATTCAAGTTTTAATCTTTAAACTTTAACTAAAAAATGTCCTTTGAAAGTGCCAGGGGTAGGCACAATCAAAGGACATTTTTGCTTTGCAGATAAATTTTTGACGTATAGAAAGAAAATTTGTTATACAACATTGGTTGTATGAATTTAGATATGATGAGATAAAAATTCAATATAATCATCAGAGGTAAGTGGTCGGGAATAATAGAAGCCCTGCATATTATAGCATCCCATTTTGAACATTTTTTCAGCCAATTCCTTGGTTTCCACGCTTTCAATAATCACCTTGACATCCAGCTTGCTGGCCAGCTCAATAATGGTGCTGAGAATAATATCCCCGCGAGGATTGTCTGGCTGAGTGTAGAAGCTGTGCAAATCTATTTTTATCATATCTACGGCAAGATTCTGCAGCAGTCTTACAGAGCTGAAATTGCTGCCAAAGGCATCCATAATTACCTGAAAGCCGCAGCTTTTCAGTCGGCGGAGAATTTTGAAAAACTGCTCTGGCGCATGGCTGTAGGATTTTTCTGTCAGTTCCAGCCACAGCATCCAAGGCTTCAAATCATATTTCCGCAGCAGCCGCAGTAAATAATCCACAAAGGAGTTATCATAAAAATTAATATGGGAAATATTAATGGAAACAGGGTAAATAGGCAGGCCCCAATCCCTTTGGCGGCTGAGAAAATGGCAGGCCTGTTCCCAGGCATATCGGTCAATACGGCTGATAAAGCCATTTTTTTCAAAAATGGGAATAAACTTCTTGGGGCTGATGGAGCCCTGCTGGGGATGCTGCCAGCGAAGCAAAGCTTCTCCGGCAATAGGCATGGCATGGTCAATATCCCCTACCAATTGATAAATTGGCTGAAATTTCACGAAGAATTGTCCTTCCTTTAGGGCAGGCTCCATTTCCTTGGCAATAAGCCTTTCCTCCCTTAGCTTGGTTCTCAGGGCATCATCATAAATTATATAACGCTTGGTCTGGAACTTTCGAGCGGAGGTCATGGCCAAATGAGCCCGATCCAGCATCTGCTCTGGGGAGAGGTAAATATTGTCAATGGGATATACTCCGGCATAAAAGGTAATGCTGCGATAAATGGATAGGGAATGCATCATGGCATCCAGTCCCTGCAGCAGCAAATCCATATCCACCAAATCCTCTGGCAGCAACAGGGCAAAGGCATCGGCGGAAAGATGGGTGGCAATACCCCGCTTGCCAATAATGGTGTTGAAATAGGAGGCAGCGGTTTTGAGAATAATATCTCCCGTTTCCATATTAAACAGCTCGTTAATTAGCTTGAAGCAGGATATGTCCAGATAGATTACATAGTATCTGGTATGACTGTCATCATTGATAATAGAGGGCAGCTGCTGGAGAAAGGTGTTCTGGGTAAGCAGGCCTGTTAGCTGGTCTATATCAATAATCTGCTGCATTTCGCTAATACGGCGTTCCTGTACACTTTGGTGCAGCTTAAGCTGTTCATTCTCCTTCCGGCCCAGCACATTAAAGACTCGGCAGCGCACAATAATGGGATTGTAAGGCTTGGTAATATAGTCGGCAGCTCCTCCTTCCATGGAAAAGGCTTCGCTGGCGGTGTCGTTGACTGATGTGGTAACTATTACGGGAATATCGCTATAGCGGGGATTGGTTTTTAACTTGTCCAATACTTCCATTCCGCTCATTTGGGGCATGACAAGATCCAGCATAATTATGTCGACAGGCTGGCTATAAACATAATCCAATGTTTTCTGACCATCCTCGGCTTGGAGAATATTAAATTCATCTCGAAAATAGCTGGCCAGAATGGCACGATTTATTTCCTTGTCATCTACAATCAGCATGGTTTGTTTCTTTTCCAATGCAAATCACTTCCTCTTGTTTCGTCCATTATGGATAAATTCTACAAAAATTTCTTATATCCTGCTTGGCGGCAAATATTTTGTCTAAAGGGGCGAAATTTGTGAAAAACTTTAGAAATAATGGGAAAACATCAAAATTATTAACCAAATTGAAAATCTGTAAAAAGTGTTGAGTAAAAATACACAATTGTACAAATATAAAAGAACTATGGACATATAAGCCGAAAAGCGATAAAATATGTACATAGACATAATGTATACAAAATTAGGGGGGCAGATTGAATGAATATTCATGAGTATCAGAGTAAGCAGGTACTGAGATCCTTCGGGGTTAATGTTCCAAACGGCAAGCCAGCTTTTACTGTTGAGGAAGCTGTAGAGGCTGCCAAGGAGCTTAATGCCAAAGTAACTGTTGTTAAGGCACAGATTCACGCAGGCGGCCGCGGTAAGGCTGGCGGTGTAAAGATTGCTAAGACTCTTGATGAGGTTAAGGAATATGCAACCGAACTTTTAGGCAAGGTTTTGGTTACCCATCAGACTGGTCCTGAGGGCAAGAAGGTAAACCGTCTTCTCATTGAGGAAGGCTCCAATATTGCTAAGGAATATTATCTGAGCTTTGTAAATGACCGTAATACAGCCAAGATCGTTATGATTGGTTCCGAAGAGGGCGGAATGGAAATCGAGAAGGTTGCTGCGGAGCATCCTGAGAAGATTATCAAGGAATACATTGATATTTCTGTTGGCCTGCTGCCATTCCAGGCTACCCGTATGGCTTACAAGATGAACTTTAAGCCAGAGGTTATCCGCAAGGCTGCTGCTACCATGCAGAAGCTGTACAATGCATTCATTGGCAAGGATTGCAGCCAGGTTGAGATTAACCCATTGGTTGTTACTGCTGAGGACGATGTAATCTGCTTGGATGCTAAGCTGAACTTTGATGATAGCGGCCTGTTCCGTCATCCTGATATTGTGGAGCTGCGGGATAAGACTGAGGAAGATCCAAAGGAGCTGTGGGCAGCTGAAGAAGGCCTTAACTATGTAAACCTGGGCGGCGACGTAGCCTGCATGGTAAATGGTGCTGGTCTGGCTATGGCTACTGTTGATATTCTGAAGTATTATGGTGGCGATCCTGCAAACTTCCTGGATGTAGGCGGCAGCTCCACTCCTGAGAAGATTGCTACTGCATTTGAGATTATGCTGGATGGCGGTCAGTCCAAGGGTATCTTCGTAAACATCTTTGGTGGTATCAACCGTTGCGATGTTATTGCTGAGGGTATTCAGAAGGCAGCTCAGATTATTGCTGAAAAGACTGGTTCTGACGGTATTCCTGTTCCTGTAGTAGTTCGTCTTGAGGGTACCAATGTAGAGTTGGGCCGCAAGATTCTCACCGACAAGCCTGTAAAGAACGTTATCATGGCTCCAACTATGGAGGGTGGCGCAGAGCAGATTGTAAACCTGGTTAAAGAGGCTGAGAAGAACGCTTAAGGAAAAGGAGGATTTCTAAGATGAGTATTATTTTAGATAAAGATACAAAGGTTATTGTACAGGGCATTACTGGTAAAACCGCAATGTTCCATACCAAGCAGATGCTGGAATATGGCACCAAGATCGTAGCAGGTGTTACTCCAGGCAAGGCTGGTCAGGTGGTAGAGGGTGTTCCTGTATTCAACACTGTTCAGGATGCTGTTGAGGCTACTGGTGCTACTGCTTCTGTAGTATTCGTACCACCTCGCTTTGCTGCTGACTCCATTATGGAGGGCGTAGAGGCAGGCTTGGATCTGGTTGTCTGCATTACCGAGCATGTACCTGTTCAGGATATGATTAAGGTTCGCGCTTATATGGAGGGCAAGAAAACCCGTCTTATCGGACCAAACTGCCCTGGTATTCTCACCGTTGGCGAGGCTAAGCTGGGTATTATCCCAGGCTATATCTACAAGAAGGGCCATGTAGGTGTAATTTCCCGCTCCGGCACCTTGACTTATGAGGCTTCTTTCCAGCTGTCTCAGGCAGGTCTGGGCCAGACCACTGCTGTTGGTATCGGCGGTGATCCTGTTAAGGGTACTGACTTCATCGATGCCTTGAAGCTCTTCAAGGATGATGATGATACCCTGGCTCTCATCATGATTGGTGAGATTGGCGGTACTGCTGAGGAGGATGCTGCGAAGTGGATTGCTGAGAACATGCCTAATAAGCCAGTTGTAGGCTTCATTGCTGGTGTTCAGGCGCCTCCAGGCAAGCGTATGGGCCATGCTGGTGCTATTATTGCTGGCGGCAAGGGTACTGCTGCTGACAAGATTAAGGCTCTCAATGCTGTTGGTATTCCAGTAGCTGAGAACGTAGCTCAGATTGGTGAGACTATGGTTAACCTTCTGAAGGAGAAGGGCCTCTATGAGAAGTGCCATACCTGCTAATTAATCAGGCAAGGTAATAATGTAATCAAATTACGGGATGCTGTTAGACAGTGTCCCGTTTTTGTTTTTTATTTTTTTCGTTTGTGGTATAATGGTGTAGAATATCTTGTTTAGGGGTGTGATTTTATGGCAAGGATTAAAAAGGCAGTTATTCCAGCTGCTGGCTTTGGTACCAGATTTTTGCCGGCTACCAAGGCAACGCCTAAGGAAATGCTGCCCATCGTGGATAAGCCTACCATTCAGTATATTGTGGAGGAGGCTCTGGCCAGCGGTATAGAAGAAATTCTGATTATCAGCGGTCACGCCAAGAGAGCCATTGAGGATCATTTTGATTCTGCCCCTGTTTTGGAACGGGAGCTGGAGGAAAAGGGCAAGGATGATTTGCTGGCAATTGTACGGGAAACAGCAGATATTAATGTTCATTATATCCGGCAGAAAAAAATGCGGGGCCTAGGGGATGCTATTCTCTGTGCCAAGTCCTTTATGGCGGGGGAGCCTTTTGCAGTGCTTTTAGGTGATGATGTGGTTTATGCTGATGCTGCCAAGGGACAGCAGCCTGCCCTGCGGCAGCTGATAGATATCTATGATGCCTATGGCGGTTCTGTACTGGGCTGTCAGCAGGTGGCGCCGGAGAAGGTGTCCTCCTATGGCATTGTGGCTGGCAAGGAAATTGCTGGCTCCAAGCTGTTGAAGGTTTCAGATATGATTGAAAAGCCGGAGCTAAGCGAGGCTCCCAGCAATATTGCTGTTTTAGGCCGTTATATTATTTCTCCAACTGTCTTTGAACTGCTGGAACATACTGCTCCTGGCAAGGGGGGAGAAGTACAGCTGACGGATGCTTTGAAGCAGCTGGCAATGGTGGAGCCGGTGTGGGCTTATTGCTTTGAGGGCAAGCGCTATGATGTGGGAGATAAGCTGGGGTTTTTGAAGGCTACAGTGGAATTTGCCCTGCGGCGGCCGGATTTAGGCGGTCCTTTTAGATCCTATTTAGAAGAACTCATGAAGGAGTGATTCGACTATGAAGATTTTTTTAGCAGGTGGTGCTGGGTACATTGGCACTCATACCGCTGTTGAATTGCTGAATAATGGCTATGAAGTAGTAATCGTTGACGATTATGCCAATAGCTGTCCAGAGGCGGTAGCCAGAGTGGAGGAGCTGACAGGCAAGAAGGTTGCTCTCTATGAGGCTGATGTGCAGGATGAGCAGGCTATGGAAAGAATTATGAGGGCTGAAAAGCCTGATACCGTAATTCATTTTGCTGGCCTGAAGGCTGTAGGTGAGTCTGTGCAGCAGCCATTGCGGTACTATCGGAATAATATCAATACGACTTTGTCGCTTTTGGAGGCTATGGAGGCTGTAGGGGTGGATAAATTTATTTTCTCCTCCTCAGCTACAGTTTATGGTGCTCAGAATCCATCTCCTTATAAGGAGGATATGCCTAAGGGGCTTTGTACCAATCCTTATGGCTGGACCAAATCCATGATGGAGCAGATTCTAGCAGATGCAGCGGTGGCTTATCCCCGCTTGGGCGTGGTTTTACTGCGGTATTTCAATCCTATTGGCGCTCATGAATCCGGCCGCATTGGTGAGGACCCTCAGGGGATTCCTAACAATCTGATGCCTTATGTTTCCCAGGTGGCTATTGGCCAGCGACAGGAGCTGACAATTTTTGGTGGCGACTATGATACACCAGATGGTACCTGTCTGCGGGATTATATTCATGTGGTGGATTTGGCAGAGGGCCATTTGAAGGCCGTGGAGTTTTCTCAAAACCATCAGGGCATAGATGTGTTTAATCTGGGCACTGGCAAGCCATATAGTGTCTTGGATATTGTCAACACCTTCCAAGAGGTTAATCAGGTACCGGTTAAATATACCATAGGGCCTCGTCGGGCTGGGGATCTGCCTATCTGTTATGCAGATGCTTCCAAGGCCAAGGCGGTTCTAGGCTGGGAGGCAAAGCGGACACTGGCAGATATGTGCCGTGATAGCTGGAATTGGCAGAAGCATAACCCCAAGGGGTATAGAAAATAAGTAAATAAATGATAAAGGTGGAAATATATTTTGAGTAATTTAGAAGTAGGAATCGTTGGTTTGCCAAATGTAGGCAAGAGTACTTTGTTTAACGCTATTACCAAGGCTGGCGCAGAGGCAGCAAATTATCCTTTCTGTACTATTGAGCCTAATGTGGGTATTGTAGATGTACCAGATAAGCGCCTGCAGGTACTGCATGAAATGTACAATTCCAAGAAAACTACTCCAGCAGCCTTCCGCTTCGTGGATATTGCTGGCTTGGTAAAGGGTGCCTCCAAGGGTGAGGGACTGGGCAATAAGTTCCTGGAGCATATCCGTCAGGTAGATGCAGTGGCTCAGGTTGTCCGCTGCTTTGAGGATGGAGATATTACCCATGTAGAAGGCTCCATAGATCCAATCCGTGATATTGAGATTATCAACACTGAGCTGTGTCTGGCTGATATGGAGGTGCTGGAGCGCCGTATGCAGAAGCTGGTAAAGCTGGCTAAATCCGGTGCCAAGGAGGCCAAGGCAGAGCAGGCTGTTTTGGACAAAATAAAAGCAGCTCTGGATGAGGGCAAAACTGTCCGCAGTGTAGAGCTGTCTGATGATGAGAAGGACATGATTAAGGAAATGAATTTCCTGACCATGAAGCCTACTCTTTATGTAGCTAATGTAGGTGAGGATGAGGTTGCTACGGCTGATGCTGAAAATCCACATGTACAGAAGGTACGGGAATATGCTGCCTCTGAGAATGCTCAGGTAGTTTCCATTTCTGCCCGGGTAGAATCTGAGATTGCCGAGCTGGATGAGGACGAAGCTAAGGAATTTTTGCAGGAAATGGGCTTGGAGCAGTCTGGCTTGGAGAAGCTGATTCATGCAGCCTTTGATTTGTTGGGCTTGATGACATTCCTGACTGCTGGCCCTGATGAGTGCCGTGCCTGGACCATTGTTAAGGGCACCACTGCACCAAAGGCAGCAGGCAAGATTCATTCCGATATTGAGCGTGGCTTTATTCGGGCTGAAATTGTGAATTTTGATGATCTGGTAGCCGCTGGCTCCACAGCCGCAGCTAGAGAAAAGGGTCAGGTGCGGCTGGAAGGCAAGGACTATATTATGCAGGACGGAGATGTAACCTACTTCCGGTTTAATGTATAAACATCTGGCCGTCTGTCCTGAAAGATATTAATCTGACTGCGAATCTGAGCGATAACTCCCGGCTGCAGATTGGCCTGAAGGATTTCTCCCTTTAGGTTATCTGTACTGCCCTGGGCTAAGAGGCTTCCCCAAGGATCATAAATGGCGGAGCCTCCTCCCAGATGGAGGGATTCTCCCTTACGAGGGGAAATGCCGTTGGCGGCAGCCACAAAGAACTGATTTTCAATGGCTCTGGCTCTCAGCAGGGTATCCCAGTGCTGGAGGCGTTCTACTGGCCAGGCAGCTACCACAAAGAGAATGGAAACACCATTCAGGGCAAGCTGGCGGGACAGTTCTGGAAAACGCAGGTCATAGCAGATGATAACCCCGCATTTTATGCCATCCAGCATAAAGGTGGTTATCTGGCTGCCTGGGGTAAAATCCTTGTGCTCCTTGGAGGGAGTAAAGAGATGGATTTTGTCGTAGGAGGCTATATTGGTGCCTGTGCGGTCAAAGACATAGCAGGTATTGTAAATATGGCCATTTCTTTCTACCGCTAGAGAACCGGCAATAATATTGACGGTGTATTCTGAAGCAAGGCGCCCCATGTGGTTTTTCCAATTATCCTGGCTGTCAGCAAATTCACGGATGGGACTAGGATAGAAGCCGGTGTTCCAAAGCTCCGGCAGAAGTACAGCGTCTGGCCTGTTGCTGCTGTTCATGGTTTCTTCCAGCATGGCGGACATGGCATCCAGATTATGCTCGATATTGCCCTTATCAATGGGCATTTGCAGAATAGATACTTTCATACTACAAACTCCTTTATAAGTTAGGATGATTTTTATGGCACTGAAATTTAACGTGGGGGACCAGGTCAAAATGAGGAAGTCCCATCCCTGTGGCAGCTATATCTGGCAGGTAACCAGAGTTGGGGCTGATATTGGCATGAAATGCCAGGGGTGCGGACATTTTGTCATGGTGCCAAGAGTAAAGTTTGAGCGAATGGTTAAAAGTATTGTAACCTCTGCCCAATCATAAAAACCATAAATTATAAAATAATCTATATATACATTATATAACATTTATACCCCGGGAAGGAAGTCTGCTGAGTGGATTTATGCAAGAGAAGATGGAAAAAAATATTTTTTACAGCAGTAATTGCCTGTTTAGGCCTCAGCTTGACCGTTGTGCAGCATTTAGAAGCCAAGGCTGATCGGTATTTTGTTGACTATGAAAATAATACCGGCTACTATGTAGATGTAAATTCCATCGAAATGCCTAGTGACCACGAGGTAGAATTGGATTTGTATCTGGTGAAGCTGCATGGGGGCTTTATGTATCGTTATAGAGCCTATTTTGATACGTTGGAGGGCTCCTATCAGTACAGACAGGCCAGGGTATATAATTATGAAACCAAGAAATTAATGACAGGTACAGCCTTTGTACAGGATAAGCTGTCTTATCATAGAAGTCCCATGCTGGAGCAGGTAGTGGATTTTGCTATTGACTGGAAGAAAAGTCATATACACAAAACCCCCTATGGTGAAACCTGGGAAGATTAGTAAGTTTTTGATGTAGTGTTGCTGCCTGCAGGGCAGACCGGAATTATGTTGGCATGGAGTGAATATTTTGGGAATTTGGAATGAATTAATGTATCTGGTCATGATGCTTTTTGCTCTGACATCCAATTTATCTATAGCAGCCACCAGTGTTTGTATCGTTCTGGGGGCTATTCTGGTTATTGCCCAGCGTATCTGTACCGGCAGTTTGCCGGATATGGATAAGGGACTGGTTAAGATGGTGGGCCTTTACTGTGTTTTGCAGATAGTGGCAGCTCTGATGGCACCAGATGTGCCAAAAAGTTTGGAGGAGGTCTGGGGCACAGTTTACCGCATTAGTCCACTGTTTATGGGGCTTGGCTATTTGCAGACCAGACGGCGTATGGCTTGGATTTTGGTGGCCTTTGCTGTATCCGTTTTTGTGGGAGATGCTATGGGTGCCTATCAGCTTATTGCCTGGGATGATTTTTCTCCTACTGGGGCCAGCAATCAATCGGCCTTTTATGCCACCCATCTTTTGATGGCTTTGCCGATTTTTTATCTTATGTGCAGGCAGGATGAAGGGGTATTGGCCAAAAAGACAGTGCCAGGATTTTTGCTGGTGTTTTCCTTGCTTATGTATGGAGTGGTATCCTGGGGAGATTGGAGTATGCCAACATCTCTGGATATGGTATGGAAGCAGAGCAGTTTTAGCAAGATTCTGCTGGAAACAGGGCCAGTGGGATTGTTTTCCTTCCTGTTGCTGCAGGGGTATATTCTCTATCGGCTGGTGCGGTTGTATCAGGCGGAGAAATCCATTAGCCATTCTGTGAACACAGCTTCCTACGGCATGATTGGTATTTGGATATTGGCTGGTATTCATTTGGAAGGTATGCTGGAATCCAGTATTTTGCAGGTTTCTATTATGCGTGAATATTGGCTGTTGATGGGCTTGCTGTTGGCGGCAGGCAAAATGAAATTATTGGAAGCGGGGAAGATTGAATAATGGTTATACCAGGCTTTGAGGCTTTTTTTGCAGGTTGGCAGATGGATCTGCGTTTGGCAGTGGTGCCACCTATATTGTGTGCCATCTTTAGATTTATCTTTATCTATCTGGATGGGCCAAAGAAAATATCGGAGTGGAAAAAATCTCAGCTATTTACCTGCTTCCGCTATGGCTTCTGGTGGGGCATGGATATTAATTCCAGATTTTATTTGCTGACCTTGGCAGCCGTTACTCTGCCAGCCAGCTTTATAGAGGCATATATGGGCATCAGCCGAGAAATAAGGCTGGTGCTTTTTGTGCTGTATGGACTGATTCTTTACTGTGCCTTTGTGGGGAAAATGCTGTTTTATTACCATTTTCATGATGTGTACAATAGAAATATGTGGCTGGGAAAAAATGCGGATAAAAAAAATCTGCTGGATATTTTCTTTAATCAAAATCATGGTGCTCTGCTGTTGGCAGGAGGAGCTATTTATAGCCTAGGTATTTATTTCCTGGGCTATTGGCTTTTGACACTGCCTACTATGGAATTGCCCACCTTAGGCAGTGTTGCTGGCCAATATGCTCTAAATACAGGAATTTTCCTCTTTACCATTGCTCTTTACTACTGGTTTAATTTTGGCGGAACCTTCCGTCATCGCTTGAAGCCGGAATGGGACGAGGTGCCGGAGGAGGTAAAAAACGATGTGTTCCTAGGCAAGGCTACTATGGATGATTTGGTGGCTTTGAAGATAGTTTGGAAGCATCCAGCGCCAGAATTTGTGGCTCAATCCGATGAGGCAGCTCAGAAGAATATTCAGGCGATATTGCCAGAATTTTCTGGTAAAGATAATCCTTTGACAGGCTTTTTGCGCCACGCTCAGGGTGCTAAAATCAACAAGCCAAAGCATATTTTCTTTATTTTGGAGGAAAGCCATTGTCAGGCCCTTTATGATGAAACCTACAATATGCTGAATGTGGTGAAATATACCAAGAAGCTTCGCAGTGAAGCTGGCAGCCTCGTAATTAATAATTTTCAGCCAGCAGGTATGATTTCCCAGACTGCTTTGGGCAGTCTGCTGTTGGGCATCTATGACTGCGATGTGGAGCTAAATGAGAATAAGATTATTTGGGATGCTTCCCAGGCTTGGCTGCCTACTACTATGGCTGGTCAGCTGGCAAAGCTGGGTTATGAAACCAGCTTTTGGTATGGCGGCAGTCTGAATTGGGGGAGTCTGGTGCATTTTGCCCCAGCAGCAGGTTTTGCCCATGCCTATGGTGGGCCGGATTTTTGTCCGCCAGATGCTCCTCAGACTTGGCTGGGGGTTTATGACCATATTTATTTGGAGGAAGTAGCCAAGAGAATCGAGGCAGAGGCTGGGGATAAGCCTCAGTTCCACTTTATTTATACTACCTCAAACCACGGCCCTTATAATATTCCCTATGAAAAATATGGCATAGAGGAAAATGATGCGGTTGCTCTTCCTCTAGGAAAGCTGAAAGCTGGGGATATGGATATGCGCCGATTTGCAGGCATACTCTACGCTGATAAGGCTGTGGGGGATTTTGTGGCCCGGATGAAAAAGCTGGACAAGGATAGCTTGTTTATTTTGACAGGGGATCATTCCTCAGCAGTGGCTCCTTTTGACAAGGAGATTTTGCCTCGGAAGGATATGCTGTTACGGGAACGGATTCTGACCTCTTTCTCCATGCATCATCCTCAGCTAAAGCCGGAAATGTTTGCAGGCAATGTGTTGGGTGAGCACCAGAATATTCTGCCTACCATTATGGAGTTGATTGCTCCGGCTGGACATGAATACTATAGCTTGAAGCCACCTTTGACGGAAAAAATCCAGTATATAGTAACCCCCTATAGCTGGATGACAGAGGAAAGCATAGGCTACTATAAGGATAATGTATGGCAAAAATTGGCCCCATCCCCCCAGGAAGTACCTATGGAGCATGAGGATATGCAATACAGGCAGGAGTGGCAGGCTTGGCAGAGTATTACTGGCTGGCTGCTGCGGCATCCAGAGGAGGAACAGTAATGGAAAGAGAAAAAAAGGGCTTGCTGGCTTTTTTGACAGCAGGAGAGCTGCCCTATAAAATTTTGGTAATTGAAAGCAGGGAATATCTGCAGGATTTGCGGCAAATGTATCCCTATGGGGAAATTTACTGCGTTACAACTGATGAAGATGATGTTCAAATATATGAGGATTTGCATATAAAATGGTGCTTTATCAATTATTTAGCAGAGCAATTGCCCTTGGGCAAAAAGTCCTTTGACTATATTATTTGTGAGGACTGTTTGGAGCAGGCTGCTAATCCCCAGGATATTGCCACAGGTTTGGGCCTGTATCTAAAGGATACAGGCTATTTTCTTATGAGCTTTAAAAATATTCGCTATTGGCGGGTAATGCAAAATCTGATGGAGGGGCATTTTTATCATCTTTGCTCCCAGATTTTTACTCGTAACGAAATGATAAACCTTATGTCTGCCTCCTTTTTCAAGGATGTAAATCTCCTGCCGGAATGGGGCAGTAAGCCTCCAGAGAAACTTTTGGCCGGGCTGGAACTGGCTGGCTTTGAGGATATTGAGGATGATTTATCAGTGGAAAAATGGCTGTTGCAGGCAGCTAAATCCATGCCAGAAATTATGGAATTGAAGCGGATGTACACCTCTGAGATAAGAGGAGATTTGGCAAGGCTGTTGAGGCGCTTGGAATATGGTGTTCGGGTGGAGGAAAGCAGAGGGGAGCTGTGGCAGCTGTGCCAGAGCCAAATGATTTTTCCGGCTTATCTGGCTAGCTTCATTAAGGAGGTTGTGGTTCATCTCAATGATTTGCTATGGCAGCTATCCTCTTGGCAAGAGGAGCTACAGCAGGATTTCTGGCAGGAACTGCTGGAGGAACTATATAGGCTTTACGCTGATGAGCAGGAACTGTCCGTTGCCATGCTGGGACAGGAGGATGATAATGGCAAGCTGACTCAGCAGGTGGTACAGTTGCAGGCGTGGCTGGCAGGGGAGCCTTTACCGCCATATAAATATGAGGATATGAGGAAAAATATTTCCGTGGCAGATGGTACTGCTATTGCCTTTATTACCTGCGTCAACAATGAGGAATTGTATAGAGAGGCTCGTATATATTTGGAGGCCTTGAAGCTGCCAGAGGGGATGAAAGCTGAATATATTCCTATCAGAGGAGCCAGTTCCATGTGTCAGGGATATAATCAGGGGGCGGCTCAAACTCAGGCCAAATACAAGGTTTATGTCCATCAGGATGCCTTGATTGTGAATCAGAATTTCGTTCTTGACTTGCTGAAGATTTTTCAGGACAGCTCTGTGGGTGCGCTGGGGGTTATTGGGGCTAGACAGCTGCCAGCCTCGGGTATCTGGTGGGATGCTATGCGCAGCTATGGCAGAGTGCTTCATGCCTGTGAGCCGGAGTGTATTGTGGAAACTGCCTGTATGGAGCCACCGGAGCCTTGGCTGGAAGTAGAGGCTGTAGATGGGCTGATGATTGCTACTCAGGTAGATGTTCCTTGGCAGGAGCAGCTTTTTGATGGCTGGCATTTTTATGATATCAGCATGTGTAAGGAGTTGCAGCGGCAGGGCTGCAAGGTGGTAGTGCCCCATCAGCAGAGATGCTGGTGTATTCATTGCCCCAAGGAGAAGCCTCTTGATCCAGCTTATAAAATATATCAAAAGAGATTTTTGGCTGAATATGGCGGGGAGCTGGAGCCGGAAATATAAATGGTACTAAAGACCGATAAAATTAAGATGTTTGAAAGTGGCCTAAATTTATTTTGCTTATGCATAATAAATTTAGGGGGGGTAAATGAATATTAAAAAATATTTTTTGTCAAATCAATTAAAATACTGAAAAAGCAAAAAATATATGCTATAATAATTACAAGAAACAACTCAAGGAAGGAAGGGTTTTTTATGAACGTTAAAACTAAACTATATGCTACTTCGGCTGTAATGGTAGTAGCAATGATTATTATGGCTGTATTTGGTTCAGTGCAGCTTATGAGGATTGATTCCGTATCTACTAAGATAGTGGATTATAATATTCCAAGGTTGAACATTATGACTAGAATTGATGTAGATATTTCAGATTATCGTGGTTATGCCCTGAACCATGTTATAGCTCAGGATGCTGTTACCATGCAGAACTATGAGTCCAAGATGGCTTCTACTAAAAATAAGATCGATGATAATTTGAATAAATATCATGATATGTCTACCATGCAGGACAAGGTACAGCAGCTTAATGCAGAGTGGAAGTCATATAATTCTATTGTGACGCAGATGATGGCTGCATCTCGTGGCCATGATACTGCCAAGGCTATGGAGCTGGCTGCAGAGTCAGAAAAACCTTTTAATGACTTGGTAGAAAGTATTTTGGAGCTGGAGCAGGCCAATACAGATGCTGCCCAGCAGGATTCTGATGAAGGTAGTGCTATGGCTCAGACCGCTATATATACCTTTCTGGGTATCTGCTTAGTAATCCTCATATTTGCTGGTTTTGTGGGGATGAAAATGAGCCGTTATATCATCAACATGCTGAAAAGGATGGAGAACTTGGCCGAAACATTGGCTAAGGGAGATTTCCGGGAGCAGCCCCGTACTATCAACAGCAATGACGAATTTGGCCTTTTGGCCAATACCTTGGTCAAGATGCGGGGGGAGGTAAATGCCACGTTGCGGGAGATTATTAAGGGTGCAGAAACTGTAGCCTCCTCCTCTCAGCAGTTGAATGCCAGCGCAGATCAGTCTGCTCAGGTTATTCAGAACATTGCCCAGTCCATTACCGAAGTAGCTGAGCATAGTGACAAGCAGGGTAATGCTGTTGATACAGTAAGCTCCGCTGTAGAGCAAATTTCTGCCAGCATTCAGGAAATTTCCAGCAATGCCAATGTTGCTGATGACCATGCAGCCAAGGCTATGGATATTGCCAACGAAGGCGGACGCTCCATTAATATGGCTATTGACCAGATGAATAAGATTCGGGATGTGGTTGATAGCTCTGCGGATGTAGTTAACGAGCTGGGTGAGGCTTCCAAGGAAATCGGTCAGATTGTAGAGCAGGTTTCTGCTATTGCAGCCCAGACCAATTTGCTGGCTCTCAATGCAGCTATTGAGGCAGCTAGAGCTGGCGAGCATGGCCGTGGCTTTGCCGTAGTAGCTGAGGAAGTTAGAAAGCTGGCAGAGGAATCTCTGGCTGCTGTAGATAAGATTAATAATATGATTACCACTATTCAGTCCAAGACTATGGATGCAGTAACTGCTATGAAGTCTGGTTCAGAGGAAGCTGCCAAGGGTGCAGATGTGGTGAGAAATTCTGGCGAAGCCTTTGAGAATATCATGAAGATGAATGGCGAGGTGGCTAGCCAGGTTAAGGATATTGCCCGTACCACTGAGGAAGCTGCTAAGGCTTCTACCAATGTAGTGGCTGCTGTACAGACTGTGGAGGAAGCGTCTAAGAATATTTCTGACCGCACTCAGACGGTTTCTGCTGCTACGCAGGAACAGTCGGCAGCTACAGAAGAAATTGCTTCCAGCAGCCGCGGTTTGGCTGAAGTTGCTCAGACTCTTAACGAAGCTGCAAGCAAGTTCAAAGTGTAAAATTGATTTATGGGGGATATTAGATAGCTGTTTGGTATAGAACAGGTCAAATCTCCATGAAAAAGGATTCAGATGGCATTTGGCTGTTTGAATCCTTTTTTTATGACGAGGTGTCCGATGTTCCTGAAAAAAATCATTTTCTTTGAACAATATAGGGGTTATAATTTATTATATAGTGAAGCCGGAGCTGTTGGGGCTGGGCATGATATATAGGGGAATGGTGGTAGATATATGGAATTGCAGCTTGTGAATGAGTGGGTAAAATCAGCTGAGGGTTGTTTTGCTGCTGGAGATATAGCCAGTATGCGGGCCTGTGGTAGACAGATGCTGGAGGAAAGTCCGGGAAATCCAGTGGCTATGGCCCTGATAGCAGAGGCTTCTGTTTATATGCAGGATTTTCAGGAGGCAGAAAGCTGGCTGGAGAAAATGGATCAGGCTGTGGGTAAGGGTAGTTCCCAGGGCTGGAAGCTGGATAATGGCAATTTGCGTATTCTATTTGCCAAGGCCCTGTATTATGGAGCTCAGTATGAGCTGTCTTTAGCTATGGAGGCTTATGAGAAGCTTTTTGCTCAGTATGAGCAGACAGTTCGCCGGGGACTTTCTGGCAGTTATAGATTTACTACTAATAATCAAAATTGTCAGGGAGAGGCTCGGCAAATGGTGGCCAGGGCCTATAGCTTTTATGCCGATACCTGCTTGCTGGCAGGAGAAACGGAAAAGGCTGCTAAAGGGGCTTTTGCTGTTAGTAATATGGTACAGGATGAGATGATAAAAGCCAGCTATTTTAGCAAGGGGTTGTTTATTAGCAATTATCGGGAGGCTGGTTCTCAGGCCTTGGCTCAGAAGCATAGACAGTATGGTGCTATGTTTCCCAAACAGGTGGGGTTTCCTCATGATGTAAGGATTCGGCGTAGTGTTCATGCTATCAGGGTGGGGTATATTTCTCCTGATTTTCGCCTCCATGCGGCGGCCTATTTTTTTACGGCTCTCTTGAAGTCTGGTAATCATACGGATTTTACGGTTTATGGTTATTCTGCGGGGCAGGAGGATCATATTACCCAGCGTTTCAAGAAAATGGCTGATTATTGGCGGAATGTACATGGTCGAAGTCCTCAGGAAATTGCCAAGCTGATTCATGATGACCGCATAGATATTTTGGTGGATTTGTCTGGTCATAGTCAGAATAACTGCCTGTCGGTAATGGCCTGTCGTCCAGCACCGGTGCAAATATCCGGTATTGGCTATATCAATACTACTGGTTTGCCTATGGTGGATTATTTTCTTACAGATGAAATATGTATGCCTTCTGTTTACTATAAGGGAGGCTTTAGTGAAACACCTTTGCGGCTGCCTCATTGCCATCTTTGCTATCAGCCGGAAACTATGAGGGAGATAAAATCTGTAGGTCATAATGCGCCAGCTATGGAACGGGGCTATGTGACCTTTGGCAGCTTTAACAGTTTTGCTAAGGTAACAGATGAAATGCTGGTGCAGTGGCGGAATATTTTGCAGGCTGTGCCTAATTCCAAATTGGTGATTAAATGTAAGATATGCAGTGTTCCTTCTGGTCAGGAGATTGTACGGCAGAGATTCAAACGACTAGGTGGGAATCCTGATGTGTTGGAGCTGAGGCCTTTTAGTCCGGATTATCTGACACAATATGGGGATATTGATATTGTGTTGGATACAGCTCCCTACAATGGTGGACTGACTACCTGTGATGCGCTTTATATGGGGGTGCCGGTGATTGCATTGCGGGGCAAGACGCATGGCTCTCGGTATGGGGCAAGCATTCTTACGGCAGCCGGGGTACCGGAGCTAATAGCTGAAAACCTGCGGGAGTATACAGGCAAGGCTGTGCAGTTGGCCAAAAATGGGATGCTGTTGAATAGGCTTCATAGGGAGTTGCCAGAGCAGGTAAGAAATTCCAGGCTAATGGATGGGAAAGGGTATATGCAGGAGCTGGAGGAAAGTTATAGGCAAATCTGGGGGTTGTATTGCCAACAAGGGTAAGTTCTGATTTGCCGAATACATCAATTATCTATACACTTCTCGTAGGCATGGCATATACACTTCATGGCACGCTTGTGCTGTATTGATGTGCAAACCTATATTATTAATGGCGATATGGGAGTACCCTTTCAGGCACGCTCTCGCTACTTTTCTCGCCTAGCGGTACTAAAGCTCTCATGAGGCAATTCGTGGCTGACGCCCCGAAAGCTCATGAATCGCTAAGTACCGAGGCGCGAAGAGTACCTGTGCAGGGTACTCCCATACCGCTTATTAG
>ERZ1026776.200-NODE-200-length-45526-cov-7.758044_pt1 | contig 45526 bp, 41 predicted proteins | sample MGYA00380125_ERZ1026776 | MGnify/ENA primary metagenome ERZ1026776 (study PRJEB33269, sample SAMEA4719761) | human gut metagenome | biome: human-associated habitat; feature: organic feature; material: feces | place: Cameroon | collected 2013-10 ...
TCTCGTGGGCTCGGAGATGTGTATAAGAGACAGGTACATATGTTATAAGTGTTCCCATCCCTATTCAAATCCATCAGAGTGCCGTCAACTTTCCCTTAAAATTCATACTTTCTTAATTCACAATTCTTTATCCCAAATGCCGCAAATTCCTCGTTCGTCATATCCCGGAAATATGACTCAATAATACGGGAGATTCCGTTATGCGCAACCAACAGGTACACCGTTCCATCACTTTCTGCTTCTTTCTTAATATCATCCAGCAGATTATAGATTCTCTGGGAAAGCTTCAACATGGACTCTCCCCCATCATAACTGTTGACAAACTGTGCCTTGGCAACGGAAAATTCCGCACCATTTCGCGGTGTGGACTCATACCGTCCAAAATTCTGCTCTTTTAAGCGCATTTCTTCCTCTGCCGGAACGCCGGTCACTTCCGCAATATGCTTTGCGGTATCTGCCGCACGCATCAGCGGCGAATACAGAATCTTATCAATACGGATTCCTTCTGCCTTGATTCGTTCACCCAATTCCTTTGCCTGTGTATGTCCAAGTTCTGTAAGTGCAATATCCGTCGCGCCACAGATTTTATTCTCTACATTCCAGATTGTCTGTCCATGTCTTGTAAAATAGAAGTATGCCATCGTATCTGTTCCTCCTGTTATATGCGATTGTCATTTCATATGTATATCATCAAAGCAGGTACAATTTTTATATACAATATGAAATACCTATCTCTTCTCTACACTCAAGATACTACCATATCTAATCCTTGAATTCCACCGCATGTTTCCGTTTCCAGATCGGGAAGAGATTCCGCTGGCAGATATAATTCTCACGCTCTTTGATTCCAACCGCATGGAAAAATGTCTTCCACATATCGGTATATTCATCCTCATACTCTTCCGTCTTCCGAAGCGTGCCAAATTCCGCATCGGTCAGATAACGCAGGTAATTCGTCCCATCCTTCGGATGCACACACGCGGTCTTCCTTGTATCATCAATGATCATCCAATGTTCTGACGGCATACGGTCTGCAAAATGTCTGCCAACCAGCATGATCACATCGCTTTTCGGTTCCAGATGGCACACATAGACTTTCCCATTTAACGATTGAAACCGCGCGAATTCCCGGAAATGGTGACTCTCATTTCCCACCTTCCGCCGCAGTTCCAATATCCGCATCACATGCGGATTCGTATAATAATCAAGCACGCGGCAGCCAACGGCAAATCCTACCCTCAGGAAATTATAGATTGCCTGCAATGCATCTTCCTCTGCGGAGAGTGTCGCATAATAGACATCCAGATATGCCTCATCCGAGATATCTCTCCGGATGGAACGGATCACCTTCTCTGCCTTTTCGGCATCACCTTCCACATGGATATACTCATCGAACAGCGTCTGTTGAAATATCGGTTCTTTCTTCACTTGTATCTGATTGTGACCGATCCGCACGGCTTCCACCCACGCATCATAGATGCAGGTCATGATATCCTCCAACCGGTCTTTACATGTATATATCTTCATAGCTACAATCTACCCAATCCCGAAATCCGCCAGCGACATCTGCGTGAATGATTCGTTCGCGTGCTCCGCCTTCCATATATCCTTCTGATCGACACTGGTCAACTGCCTTGTGATATACCCTTCCTCGATCGGCGTGTGATACATCTGCCTGCCGCCGCAGGTAATGAAATATTGTGCCCGTTTCAATACGACACCCATCTTCTTCAGGGAAGCGAAATCCAGCCTGCCATAGCGTCTTGCGTATGTGATCCGTCCTGCCGATTTCGGTCCAATGCCCGGCACACGGAGCAGCATCGCATAGCTTGCAGTCTGCACTTCCACCGGGAATTGTTCCAGATGCCGCAGTGCCCAGTCACACTTCGGATCAACCAGTTCATTGAAATTCGGCTTCTCTTCCGATAGCAATTCCCCCGCCTGAAATCCATAGAACCGGAGCAGCCAGTCCGCCTGATACAACCGATGCTCCCTAAGAAGCGGTGGCGGTGTTCCGATCTGTGGCAACACCTTATCTTCATTTAGCGGAATATACGCCGAATAAAAAACACGCTTCAAGTCGAATCCCTGATACAACTGCTGTGTCGTCTGCAGCAACGTATAATCGCTCTCGCCGGTTGCCCCGATAATCATCTGCGTGCTCTGCCCCGCCGGTGCAAACCGACGTTTTAATTTCGACATATCGAGCGGTGCGAGCTGGTATGCGTTGTCCCATGTCAAAGTGCTATCCAGAACCGTTCCATTCATCTTCGCAGCCAGATTCGCAATTGTATTCTGCACATTTGTCTCTCCAGTTACCGAACCACCTGAACCTGTGCCATGATTCTTCCCTTGATCTATGCTTCCATATGCCCCCGCGTCATCACGCACAACATTTTCCGTTCCAAGTACTGCTTCCTTCTCCTTCATCAATCCATCCGCGAACTGCTTCTTCGACTCTGTTCCGAAGATACTCTGACTCAGGAACTGATTGCCTTTGCTTCGCTCCATATGCGCGGATTTCCCGATTGCCATGCGGTGCGACGCGATTGTGTTCCGCACCTTTCCCATCGGATCTAAAATTGTCTGCATTGTCTTATTCGGAGCCAGCGTCCGCAATCCTTCCTCCGTCGGAAGCTCCATATTCACGCTGATACGGTCTGCCAGATATCCTGCTGCCGCAAGCAATTCATCCGATGCGCCCGGAATCGTCTTGACATGGATGTATCCGTTAAAATGATACTTCGTCCGAAGCAAAAGTAATGTCTCGCACATCTTCTCCATCGTATACGTCGGATTCTTCAAAACGCCGGAGCTTAAGAACAAGCCTTCAATGTAATTTCGCTTGTAGAATTCCACTGTCAGCTCACAGATTTCCTGTGGCGTAAAAGTCGCCCGCTTCACATCATTGCTTGCACGGTTGATGCAGTATTTGCAATCATATACGCAGTGATTCGTCATCAATATCTTAAGCAGGGAAATACACCTGCCATCCGAAGCAAAACTGTGGCAGATGCCACATGCCGCAGCATTGCCGAGTTCTCCTTTCTTCCCCCGGCGATCCGATCCGCTCGATGTACACGCCACATCGTATTTGGCGGCATCCGCAAGAATCTGCAGCTTCTCCTGTGTTGTATATTCTTCTATGTAATTGTTCGTCATTTCTGTACTCATACTTATATTATACGAACAAGTGTTCTTGGATGCAAGGATTTTTTGCGAACATTCGTTTGTTTTTTGTTCAAAAATTTCTTTAAACATGAAAACAGACGAAGCAGAATTTCCACTTCGCCTGTTTTGTAATTACGCCACTACCCTCTTCTTCGCCGACACGATATTTGCAACAATAATATAGAACACACCATATCCGGTCATCGCCAGCATATTGAGAAATACCGGTTTCAGCCCTGAAACACTCACCGTCTCCAGTGTCTTCAGATATTCATTCGTCTGAATATACCAGTACGCCGGAAAGATACGCCCCACGGCAAGCACACCATCCGGCAGCCATTCAACCGGGATAAACGCACCGCACAAAAATGCCGAACCAAGTGCCACAACATTCACGATTCCATTCACCGCTTCCTTGTTGTTGAAGATGCTGGATATCAGGAATGCCATCGTCAATGCACACAAGGTGAATACGAACGAATTCACCAGATACATGGTTCCCTGCGCACTAAACATTACCTTTCCGACGACTGCGAAACTGATCAGACCATAAAACAGCCATAGTACGATTGCAAATAGCAGATTCGATGCAAGCAGGATCGCATTGTGCTTCTTATAATTCATACTACTGATTGTGATACGCTTGCGAATCGGCAGCTCTTGAAAGCTTGTAAGCACCAGACAGATCACGAAAATCGCACCGGCAAGCAGACTGTAGCTTGCAAAATTATAATAACTCGCTGCCTTCGACATACTGTTTGTATCAAGTGTCGTCGTCACATGAACCGTTGACGTCTGCTCCAGCGTCTGCGTAATATCCTTGCAGACTTCCTCCTCATTCAGAGCTATGTTCATTTCATCCGGATTTGCCTGCAGAGCGGCATTCACGTAGTTTTGCTGTATGGCAAGATAGCTTTCGACCATCATCTGTGCGAAGCTTGCATCCGCCGACTGGCAGCTCTTATACCGAAGTTCCGGATTTTCTCCGTTCAGCACCGCCTGCCGGTAGCCCTGCGGAATATAGATCACAAAAGCTACCTGCCGGTAGAAGATTGCATCGTCGATTGCCTCTTCGCTTTTCAGTTCTTTCAGTTCACTGTATGCCGCGATATAATCCGTAAAATTCTTCGTGATTCCGACATTTTCATCCTGATTTACAATGACGATTTCCGGCTTGTCCGCAGTAAACTGGCTTGTTGTATCACCGCTTTTCGAGTTGATGCCACCGAACAAAAGAAGCAGTGCCGTATACAGGATCACCATACCTTTACATTTGTTCAACACATGCAGAAATGCTTTAAATACTGTCATACTTCTGCCTCCTTAATCCCTGTGCGGACACAAGCAGCATGAAGGCAGAGAAGATTCCAAGACTCGCTACATCCATCCAGAAACGCTTGTCCACACCATAATAATACAGTGCATAATATCCATCCGTGATCATCGCCGCCGGGTTGATCTTATCTAAGAACGGCACATGTTTCTCGATGATATATTTCATGGTAATTCCCATCATGCCAGACAGGAAACAGCATGCCATCGTGATGCCGATCAGGATTCCAAGCTTTCCATTCTCGCCGGTCTTGACAACTGTAGTCACCATGATTGCAAGCGTCAGTCCAGCCAGACTACCCGCAAGTGCCAGCAGGATTACATATGGCAGATTCTCCCCATAATCGACCTTCATCACGAAGATCGTATACACAAACAGAATCGCAAGCCCGATCAACTGCGTGCAATATGCGGCAAGCAGGGATGAAAACATCGTCTTCGCCTTGCTGATCGGAACAATGGCTGTACGTTTTCCGAGATTTCCCATGTTCGGCAGGTTCCGGCTCAGTGCAGTCATTCCGAGGATACCGCCATACAGACACGCCATCGCAATCAATGTGTAATACTCAATCATCGTATAACTCATATTCGCACGGGATGCATCGACAAGATTCAACTTTCTGCCTGCCACCTGCTCCATTACATCTTTGTAGAGTGCCTCGATATCCGGCATCGCGCCCTGCTCAAGCTCATTTTGTACACTTTTTTCCATGATTGCAGAGGTATGTACGATCTCATCTACCACATATTGAAGCACCGTCTGATTGATACCATTTTCGTGAATCCAGATCTCCGGCTCCTCGCCATTCATGTACAGCACACCGTCGACATCCCCATCCGAAAGCAGTGTATCCGCTTCGTCCTTCGACACATACACCGTATCAAACATCTGCTCATCGCTTGATTCATCACTCAAAGTCTCAAATGTCCGGCGGAATGCCTCGTTTCTCTGATAATCCTCGTTATCGACGATCGCAATCGGGATCACGTTCAGCTTCTCACTGTTCTCGATATTGGAGAATGCCAGCTTGAACATCGTGCCAAGTACAAGCGGAAACACAAATGTCCAGAACAAAAGCATCCGGTTCCGCATTAGGACTTTGAATGTATACTTAAAGTTATGTCCAAACATCAGTCTCTAAGCTCCTTTCCGGTCAGTTCCAGGAACACATCGTTGAGCGTCGGCCGCTCAGAGAATATCTTGTTGCAGGTGATTCCCGCCGCACTCAGTTCCTCAATCAGCCTCGCCACGTTATTTTTGCCGCTCTTATAGGTGATTACAAGCTGATGGTCGGCATATTCTGCCTTATCAACATTCGGTGCGGCCTGTAACTTCTCCAAAAATTCCGGTTTGAAATGCTTCGTCTCGATCGTGACCTTCTCCTCGATCTTCGCAAGTGCCTTTAACTCGTCGGACGTTCCCTGCGCAATGATCTTTCCCCTATCCAATATGATGATCCGGTCACACAGAATCTCGACTTCTTCCATATAATGTGTCGTGTAACAGATTGTCGCGCCATCATCCCGCAGCTTCCTGATTCCATCCAAAATGTTGTTCCGGCTCTGCGGATCGACCGCAACGGTCGGTTCATCTAAGAAGATCAGCTTCGGCTTATGCGCGATACCACATGCGATATTCAGTCGCCGGAGCAATCCGCCCGACAACTGTTTCGGATAATATTTGCGGAATTCATCCAGTCCGACTAATGCGATTGCATCCTCGATGTCCTTTTTTCTCTCCTGCTTGTCCTTCACATACAATCCACAGAAATAATCGATATTCTCATACACCGTAAGCTCTTCAAACACCGCTACCTCCTGGAAAATCACTCCGATATCCCGCTTGATCTTATAAGCATCCGGTGTCATCTCCTCACCGAAGATCTTGATACTTCCCGCGCTGTATTTTAACAGCGAGAGAATGCAGTTGATCGTGGTTGATTTTCCACTTCCGTTTGGACCAAGCAGGCCAAGGATCTCTCCCTGCCGGATCTCAAACGACAGGTCATCGACGGCCTTCTTCTGTTTATATTCCTTTGTCAGATTCTTTACTTCTACGACTGCGCTCATTTTAATCTTCCACGCTCCTTTTCATTTTCATTCAGCTCTCCGTTGGCTTCTTGCCATACATACTTCCGATCTTCATTTCACGTACCGTATCCGTCAGCAGTTCTTCAATCTGTTCATCCGTAAACGCGACTGTTCCCGTTGCAACCATGCTGGCGATTCCGTGTGTGAAAATCCACACCTTCAGATGAAACGCCTCCTGTTCCTTCCTGTCATACCCGGTAAATTCTGCGCCCTTCTCCAAGATCTGATTCCCCATATTGTCTTTCTCGATAAATTCCATCGGCGAAATCTTTGAATCCCCCATAAATAACACCTTGAAGAAATCCGGATAATCCTTCGCGAACCGGATATACGCAAGTCCCATGCCGCGATACGCCAACTCTTCCTTGGAGCCTTCGATCATATACGACTGGTATATTTTCCGGATGTGTAAGATCGTCGCCTGCTTTAAGTCTTCCATATTCTCAAACTGATAGAAAATCGGCTGTACCGAACATCCAAGCTCTTTCGCCACCCGCCGTGCATTGATCGCAGATAAGCCTTCCTTTTTTACGACAGTACACGCCGCCTCAATAATATCTTCCTTCAAAAATTTTGTTGCCCTTGGCATATTATCCTCCATATTTATTTTATAACATTCGTTATGTAACTTTCGTTATATTATAGTGAATAAAAAAAGAAACGTCAAGCAGATATCGATGAAATGCAGCTACATTCCTGTCACCTGCACGTTCATCTGCCTGATGTTTCCTTTTTCTGATTCTATATTATTACTTAGTTAATCACTATTATTACTACAATTTGCGGCGTCGATTGCGAGTACGAGCATCAATCCTAAGATCTCATCCTCCGGATTCGCAATATCAATCACATAGGTTATCTCCTTATAATACAAGATCCTTCATCGAATGCAGTCCGATTGCCAGTGTCGACGTGTTATGCATCAACGCCGAGGTTGTCGGCTGGATCACACCTGCCACACCAAGCACAATCAATCCGGTGTTAAATCCGACGATCGTTCTGTAATTCCGGCGGATTCTTCTTGTCAGTGCGGTACTGATCTTCCGCAACGTGATCAGTTCATTCAAGTTATCTGCACCAACGGTAATGTCCGCGATCTCCCGTGCAATCTCTGCGCCATCGCTGATTGCAATACCGATATCCGCTGCTGAAAGTGCCGGTGAATCATTGATACCATCACCGATCATAATAACCTTGTGACCCTCTGCCTTCGCACGCTCCACGTAGCTTGCCTTATCCTCCGGAAGCACCTCCGAATAATACTCATCCACGCCAACCTTCCGTGCAATCGCACTTGCTGTCCGCTCACTGTCTCCGGTCATCATAACAACCTTCGCAAATCCAAGCTCTTTTAATGTCCGGATCACATCGGCCGCTTCATCCCGGATCGGATCTTCGATACAGATCACGGCAGCCAGCCGTCCTTCGACCGCCATATACAGATGCGAATATTCCTCCGGCAATGCATCAAACCTCTCCTGCATACCTTCCGGAATCACGCAGCCCTCATCCTCAAATACAAAATGATAGCTGCCGATAATGGTCTTTCTTCCTTCTACCGTCGTAGAAATTCCGTGTGCCACGATATAGGACACCTTCGAGTGAACCTCTTCATGCACCAGATTCTTTTCGCTTGCCGCATCGACAACTGCGCGCGCCATCGAATGTGGGAAATGCTCCTCCAGACATGCGGCGATTCGTAGCAGTTCATCACTGTTCTCATTGCAGAATGATACGACATCTACTACATGCGGTGCTGCCTTCGTCAGCGTTCCGGTCTTATCAAATACGATCGTATCTGCTTCCGCCATCGCCTCTAAGAACTTGCCACCCTTTACCGTGATGCTTGACTTGCTCGCCTGCCGGATCGCAGATAATACCGAGATCGGCATTGCCAGCTTCAACGCACAGGAGAAATCAACCATCAGTACTGACAGTGCTTTCGTTACATTCCGTGTAAAAAGATAGGTTGCGGCTGTGCCAAGTAACGTATACGGTACAAGCTTGTCTGCCAGATGCGATGCCTTGCTCTCCAGAGAAGATTTGAGTTTCTCAGATTCCTCGATCATCGTGACAACCTTCTCATACCGGCTCGAACCACCAACTTGACGGACACGGATGCAAAGCTCGCCTTCTTCCAGCACGGTTCCTGCATAAACATAGGAATCAGCCTGCTTATGTACGGGCAAAGGTTCGCCTGTCATCGACGCCTGATTGACCATCGCATCGCCATCAATAACGGTTCCGTCAAATGGAATCACATTTCCGACGTGGATGACAATCTCATCGTCTACATGGATAGATTCTGTAGATACCTGCACTTCCTGTCCGTCCTTCTTCAACCAGACCTTTCCGATGTTCAAGGACATGCTCCGTGCAAGATCTCCGACGGATTTCTTGTGTGTCCACTCCTCTAAGATCTCACCGATTCCAAGCAGGAACATAATAGATCCTGCCGTCTGGAAATCACCACGGAATACGGATACACCGATTGCCGTGCCATCCAGAACCGGAACTTCGATCTTTCGTCTTGCTAATGTTTTCAATCCGTTCGTAATATACTTCACCGAACGGATGGCAGTCAGGGTGTTCGCAATCGGCACCGGCAGCAACGCCCGGTTAATGCACCGCAGCAAAACCTTATCTACCAGTTTTTCTTTGTACTCTTCATTCACCTGTCTGCCGGAATTAGCAAGATAGGATTCCGGCACATCTGCCGTCTCATAATGAAACCGTCGGAGTGCTGTTATCATCGCTTCCCGGCTTCCCTCATAACAGACAATCGCATCACAGGTCGAATGATTCACCTTCGCAGAACTGACATGTTTCATGCTGTCAAGATAATACTGAAGGATATCGGCTTCCCGGTACGACATATTCTTCTGTGCAACATGAAAACGAATTCTGCCCCGTATCTCATGTTTAATCACAAATTTCATTTTCTTCCGCCTGCTCTTCTGTTTCTGCTTCATCCTCAACTACCTGTGCCTCAGCCTCGATCTCGCGGTCTGCGTTGATCTGCTTTGCCTCAGCATAGATGTCGCTTGCATTCTCCTGTACATTTGTCACAGTTTTCATGACACAATCCTTCGCACGAAGGACTGCGGCTGTTCCATGTGAGTAAACCTTCTTTGCATCACGGCTTGTCAGAAGCTTGATTCCAGCTGTTCCGAACAATACACCTGCTGCAAAAATCCCTGTTTTCTTTCCATCGATCTTTTTAAAAAAATTTGACATAATATTTACCTCCTGTTAGTTTAATCTAACTACGTATATTATCACAAATTTTCTAAAAAATAAATATTTTTTTACCATTCCTTTCCAAGTTTACTGCAAGCCGATATTACACTGTCTATTCCCAATATAATCAGATATGTACCAACCAAAAATCCGACCGAAAACAAAGCTATCTGCGGCCAGAATACCATCAGCACACCTACTACCAGACCGATCACATTGATAAACAGCGTGACATAGAAATACCTTCCTCTGTACAAACCGCGGATAAATCCAAGGTGACACAGCTTGGATACGCTGTGTGCAATAAACCAGAGTGGCAGCAACAGTGTCACAACCAGTTCTCCTATGTGTGGATATGCCATCATCGCCAAACCTGTGATTACACTAAGCACACCTGTGATCAATGCAACACATGGTGCAAATCCGATATATCGTTCTGTCTTCGCATAAAAGATAATATCTGTAATACCAGTCACTGTCGCCATCACACCATAAAAAAACGTAAACCAACGCAAAATGCCGCTCGGTGACGCAATTGATAAAATACCGAGGAGCATAAGCAGGATTCCTTCAATCAGCTCCAGCCAGCCATACCCCGTATGTCTTTTCATAGAGCAGCTCCCCCTTCCTTGTTCAAAATCTCCATGAATTCATCGCCCGTGATTGTTTCTTTCTCATAAAGATGCATCGCCAGAATATCCAACAGTCTCTTGTTATCGACAAGCAGCTTCTTCGCCTTCTCATGCTGTGATCGCACAAGCTCAACCACCTTCCGGTCAATCTCCTTCTGTGTATCTGCCGAACAGCAAAGCGAAGTATCACCACCCAGATACTGATTTTCCACTGTCTCCATCGCTACCATATCGAACTCATCACTCATACCATACCGGGTGATCATTGCACGTGCCAGCTTGGTTGCCTGCTCAATATCGTTCGAAGCACCGGTTGTGATTTCGCCACATGCCACTTCCTCTGCGGCACGTCCACCGGTAAGTGTTGCGATCTTGTTCTCGATTTCTTCCTTCGTCATCAGATATTTGTCGGCCTGTTCCACCTGCATTGTGTACCCGAGCGCACCGGATGTACGTGGGATAATCGTAATCTTCTGTACCGGTGCAGAATGGCTCTGCAAAGCAGCAACTAACGCATGTCCGACTTCGTGATATGCGACCGTCTTTTTTTCCTTATCCGAAAGCACGGCATTTTTTTTCTGATAACCGGCGATTACAACCTCAACACTTTCCTCCAGATCTGCCTCTGTCACAAATGTCCTGTTCGAACGGACGGCACGAAGCGCACCCTCGTTGATAATATTCGCAAGCTCTGCGCCGGATGCACCCGATGCCATACGAGCGATCGTATGAAAATCAACATCATCGCCAACTTTGATTTTTCTCGCATGTACTTTGAGAATTGCCTCACGGCCTTTCAGATCCGGCAATTCCACAGGTACTCTCCGGTCAAAACGTCCCGGTCTGGTAAGCGCCGGATCGAGTGATTCCGGACGGTTTGTTGCCGCCAAAATAATAACGCCGTTGTTCCCTTCAAATCCATCCATCTCCGTTAAGAGCTGATTCAATGTCTGCTCCCGTTCATCATTACCGCCGTACTTGCCTCCGTCACGTTTCTTACCAATCGCATCAATTTCGTCGATAAATACGATACATGGTGCTTTCTCCTTTGCCTGCTTGAACAGATCACGTACCTTCGATGCACCCATACCGACAAACATCTCGACAAACTCCGAACCGGAGATTGAAAAGAACGGTACATTTGCCTCACCTGCAACCGCCTTTGCAAGCATCGTCTTACCGGTTCCCGGAGGGCCGACTAACAAAAGTCCTTTCGGCATAGAAGCACCAACTTCGGTATATTTCTTCGGATTGTGCAGATAATCGACGATCTCGGCTAAGTTTTCCTTCGCCTCATCCTCGCCGGCAACATCCGTAAAATGAATTCCTTCGGTGGATTGTACATATACCTTCGCATTGCTCTTTCCACCCATACCGAACATCATGGAATTCTTGCCGCCTGCCTGTTCCATCAGCTTCTTCGCAAGGAATCTTCCAAGTATCCAGAACAATAAAAGCGGCACAACCACAGATATCAGAAAGCTCATAAACGGGGATGTCCTCGTCTCGATTTCTTTCGAGAACTTCGCGCCGCTGTCATAAAGCCGCTGTGTCAGATTATCGTCCGGCATAAGTCCGGTCTTGTAGATCGCGCTCTCCGCCTTATCCGTAAATGTGATCTGTGTACTGTCAATCTGTACCTGACCGATATCCTTATCCTCGGTCATCTTCATGAATGTTCCGTAATCAACTTCCTTTACCTGCCGTTCTGCCAGCATCGGGGTGATAAATAAATTAAACACCAGCAACACTGCCAGCACAATTCCGTAATAGAAAATCAACGGACGTTTTGGTGATTTTACTTCTTTCATCTGTCATGCTCCTTTCATTTCTGTCTGTTTCCCATCCTACTCTCCGCACTTCTCCTTCACTGCCTTCACGATCATCTCGTAGTTCGGCATCTCTACTCCATATTGTTCTCCAAGACGAAGCGGCTCATACAACAGGCCATCGATTTCCGATGGTTTTCCTGCCCATATATCCCGCTGCATGGAGGTTGAAGCCTCTGGTACAAGCGCATCTAAGATGTCCAGATTCGTCTTCTCAATATCAACTAAAAACGGGATTCCCATTGCCATTGCAAGTGCGTCAATTTCTTTCATGCACCGGCTTAAAAGCATCCGCTCTTCTCCCGCACGCTGGAATGCTTCTGCCTTCGCATCATAATACAGACCGCAGGCTGCCATCGGCGACACATACGCATATTTCTGAAATGCATCCCGCTCGATCTGGTCGGAAAGCACCGCATCAATGCCTGAAGCCTTTAATTCCTTCTCTAATAAAAACATCTTCCGGCAAAGCTCCTGTCCCTTCCGTGCACCAAATACGATACGGAAGATATCGCCTTTTTGCAAGATTACGCCCGGTTCCTTAATCTCCGCCGCAATGTAGATACAGCCATCTACAACTGTCGTATCCGGCAGCTCCTGCTGGAGCTTCGCACCGGTTCCGTAGATGTTCAGAATCGGAACGATCAATGTCTCTGTATTACTATGTTCTCTCAAAAATGGAATGATATCCGGGATCGAATATCCTTTGACACACACAAACAGGATATCCGGAATTTCCGCATATCCTGCCTCATCAACTGCCTTTATATCTGACACGGTAAATGTCCGGCTAGGTGACTCCACACGTATACCATGTTCTCTGATTGCTGCAAGGTGCGCGCCCCGCGCAATCAATGTCACATCTTGTCCGGCTCTCGCTAAGAATGCGCCGATGCTTCCGCCACATCCACCGGCTCCTACAATTGCATATTTCATATACACTCTGCCACTTTCTATATGCTCAAGTGGTTTCTCCTTCCCTCTTATTTCTTCTATCTCTATTCTGTGATACATATTCTATAACAGATTTATGTTTGTTTTGTGAACAAATCCGTTATTGAAAAAATTTATTGTAAATATCGTTATTTGTCGTGTTTTTTCACCTTTACGATCACAATTGTAAGATAGCTTACTGCCTGTGTCAATGCATCTACCCCATGCATCACACATTCTTCCGGCAACCCACAGTTCGAAACACCATAGACCTCCAAATTTTCTCCCTGCTGTTTTCTCCGCACAAATTCCGTCCGAAGCATGCCGATCAGGCGTTCCAGCTTTTTCCCTGATTTCATATAGATCCGTGTCCCGGCATAGTCCAATGTATCCTCAACCGCGTAACTGCTCGGAATAATATGGATCTCCTCGCCCTGATCCGCAAGCGAGATTCCAAGTCTTGCCGCCACCGCACAGAAAGACGGCACACCGCTGATCATAGTAGCGGACATCCCCGCCGCCAGTACACGCCGGTGAATATAATGATACGTCGAGTACACACTGGGATCACCGATTGTAAGAAATACAAGTTTCTTCCCCTTCATCATCCGCGTCTGTACCTTGGCAAAGCAGCGTTCCTGTGCCGCACGAAGCACATCCGCATCCTTCGTCATCGGAAACTGCATCGGACAAATCTCCTTTTCCTCGATCTCCGGCACGACCTGCCTCACGATCTTATAAGCATAACATTCTTCTTTCTTCTCATTTGGCAGTAAGATGCAGTCACTCTCCCGGATCGCACGCACCGCTGCCAGCGTCAGAAGCTCCGGATCACCCGGGCCGACTCCGACGCCAATCAATCTTCCTTCCATCTGCTTCCTCCTGCTGTTTCTCATGTTTTCTGTCCATATCAAAGCTTCCTGTCAATCTTCCAGATATGTTTCCAACGCTGTTTTTCCACGATACGTACTCACATTAAATGTCCGTACCCCGCGTCTTCCTGTGCACATCTTACTATGATACGAAAGCAGATTTGATATCTGCCAGTCATCATTTTCATCGGTCCAGATACCTCGTGCCTGCGCCCATTCAACAAATTCAAATACCGCCGGTGTCGTATCCGCAGAGCGTTCTTCCATATACTCAATTTCATCCGCCAGCCGCACTTCAATCTCTTCTGCGCTGACATCTTTATCCAGCCATATCTGTACCTCGTCACGTGCACACGCCAGATTATAACGCATCACATACGTATCCGGATGTGAAAATGCAAACGCAATATATAAGCCACCGCATACAAAAATCATGTATTTCATCAGCGGAAATGTATTCTTATATAGATAGATAATCGTTCCTGCAAACAACGCGATCAGTACAAGCAGTGCAAATAGCACGAGTACGCGTAGGTACGACAACCGGTATGCCCGAATGTACATCAGCATCCGTACTGCCGAAGACCCGATCATCACATAGGTGCAGCCACACATAACCGTAAGAATCGTCCGAAGGACACGGCTTTCCGCAAATGCACGGTTGCAGACCAGCACAATCACCAGATTCACAGCCGCTACAAAAAGCAGCTGAAAAAATCCCTGTCTCGCATATTCCGAATAAGAATATCCGGCTGGCAGCATCTGTTTTCCAAGAAACGGCGACAGGATCTGAATGATTGCGAACACTGCATATAATGCAGTCAGCAGACCACAGAACGTAATACCGATCATCGGCTCCACCATCCGCTTTTCCTCACATTCGATCTTCGGCGGCTGAATCGCCATCTTACAGAAGATGCCATAGACAACCACAAATACCGCAACCAGCATCATAACAAATCCGGTCAGATTTCCGGATAACCTCAGATTTCCGATACTCCGGTCGACAATGTATTTGAAGATTGCATCAGCCTCGGACAGCACGATCAACATTAAAACCAGAAATGGCAGTGCGATCAGCACACCAACCAGCACATAGATTGCCTTGGATTTTTTCTTTTCCCGCTGTCTCACATACACATAGCAGTCACTGAACCCGCGGAACAGATACCCAAGCGGCGAGAAAATCGTACCTACCACAGCACGGATGTATTTCCCGACACCCCATTTCTCCGCATCGCAAAAGCAGGTGAAAAACACAGTCATCGAAAGCAGATAAATCCCTATGTAATTACATGTAATCAAAAATCGGTCCGCAGTCAGGAAGGTCGATACGCCAAGCAGAAAGATCCCTATGTAATACCCCATCGTACGCGGATTCGATGTCTTATCCTCTCGGTTATCATATGCCTTACTCTGCGGTGCATGTGAACAGACATAATACAAAAATGCAACGGTTGCTGCCGCAAATAAGATCGTCATAATTCCATATGCATTTTTGTATAGACAGACAGTTGTCACAACCGCATAGATGATTGCCGCAAACCCACCGGTTTCAAAGCGGACCGCCCGCTCCTTCATCTCCATCTCCGGTACTGCATTACTCTTATTCGCACAATCCGAACCGGTCATCATCTGTCCGGATTCCTGTTCCTGTATATTCTGTATATTCAAATTCTCTTGTCTTTGTTCATCTCCCATATGGAAACACTCCTTTCCGGATACATTCTGTCAATCGTAATTATCCTTCGTTATCACTATCTTCATCCTCATAGATCAATATATCTCCCGGCTGGCAGTCGAGAGCCTTACAGATGGATTCCAACGTAGAAAACCGCACTGCCTTCGCCTTGTTATTCTTCAGGATTGACAGATTTGCAAGCGTAATGTCGACTTCCTTCGCAAGCTCTGTCAGCCCCTTTTTCTTCTGTGCCATCAACACATCCAGATTTACCTTTATCGCCATATCACCACCGCCTTCTATATCGTAAAATCATTTTCTTCCTTGTACTGTACTGCCTTGTCAAATACGATGGCAAGCACACGTGAGAAAAGACCTGCGATTAAAAATACAACAACAATGATAAATACAGCCGGAGTAAAGTAAAGCGGAATCCGGCAAAGCATAACTGCCATAATCGCGAAGCTGTATATCCCCATCCGGTTCAGACTCTTCACATTTTCCTTCACGAAGCAGTCGTCAGCAAGCACCGTCTTAAACATCTTCCGAAGCTCTCTTAGAATCAGCACTGCGAACACACCCGCTGTCATGAAGATTATCACCATCCAGATATAATACTCTCCAAAAAATGGGTTGATCACGGTTCCATACCATTTGAACGACACCGGCAAAGTCAATGTCACAACCATTCCTACAAAATACATGATGTCCAGCAGGACCTTCGTCGCACCGGCAATTTTATTTTCTTTCATATGCAATATATCCTCCCATCACTTTCCTGAATCGCCTGTTATTATTCTTTCTTTTTTCCACCTTACACGATTCATTATTGATTGTCAATATATATTTATTGTTTTTCGATAATTTTTTATTGTTTTTCAGTTTCAAAGTTATATGACGAATATTATTTTAATCAAAAAAATCGACAAAAAAAGAACCCGCCATGCAATATCATCTTCACAAAATGATATTGCATGTCAGGTTCCTTCCATATGTGCAAGGAGTTTATATAATCGTTGTCACAGCCACAATATTACATTCTCCCCTTTTCTCCGTCTACCTTGCGAACATGCTTTTATTATATAAAAATAAATTGTTTGTTCAATATGTGACAGAAAATGTGACAGCTTTTGTCATTTTTGGTAATGGTTTTTTTCAACATCTTATTATAAAATAAGGTAAGTATAAAAATCAGGGGGAATTATGTATGAATACGATACAGGAACTATTGAAAAAATACATTGAAGAAAACGGATACACAATATATTCTATTTCTAAACAGAGCGACATCAATCGCACAACCCTTCAGAAAATCCTTTCCCGTCAGAGAAAAATCACCAAAGACATTTACAACCGATTACTTCCTTATTTTGCACTTTCTCCAATTGACAAAGATGAATTGGATCAGGCCTTTTTAGCTGACCAGATAGGTCCGGAACGTTTTCAGACACACATGGAAATCAAGCGCATTCTTGAAATGTCTGCCTCTTCCCTTTATCTGGAAAACCAGACAATACCGGATTCCGCACTCACAACCATCGACAGCTATCCAAACTGCACACTAATCGAGGGAACCTATCAGATTGCAAACGCCATCTATACCATTGCACTTCACAATGTAACAACCGAAGCACAGCCATTTTTATATACCTTCGCAGATTTCAGTCACCCATATGCCTCGATTTTCTTTAAGCCGCTATATCATCCGGCTTTTCAGTCCCTGCAAGTAAAACAGCTTGTAGAATATCAGAAGACGCAGATTGACGGAGAAAATTATGATAACATCCATAATATTCAGATTCTGACAAATCTGCTTCCATCCTTTGCAGCTTTTCCGGGCTCATTTTCCGTGTATTTTTATTACTCCGCCCGTAATCGGTTTAAACAGCAGGCATCCACGTTTCCGTTTTATATTATTACGAACACGCATGTACTCCTGTTATCACCATCGTATGAGACAGCAATGCTTTTGTCTGATCCTGCCATTCACGCATACTACTTAAAAAATTATGAGCAGATATTAACAAAATCCAATACGTTGACCGAAGGTACACAATCTCCATTAGAGCTTCTGGACGCACTAAACAAGGTAGATCCTTCGACAAATTATCCGTTATGTCTCAACATCCAGCCAACGATTGAGAAATATCTCACTCCGGAAATGATTGATAAATACATGCTTGATTCTCCATACAAAGATATCCTGCGTACCAAATTATTAGAACGAATCGGGCAGCTTACAACGGAACATCATACGATTCTTTTCACATCCGAAGGGTTAAAACTGTTTTCCGAACAAGGGAAAAATATCAACTTTCCAGACTCGCTTGCAGCACACTTTGATGTAGAAGACCGTATCCATATTCTGCAGAAATTCATAGATGCGAATGAAAACGAAGAAGATAATCATTTTTTGATATTAGATCCTGCCAAAATACATACTTCACTGAATATATCTATCGCTTTTACGCCGCCATCCCTTACTTTTTTAATGCTGGTACGAAACGATGGAAATTCCATGATTATTCCGTTATATGAACATACACTTTGCAACAGTATCATGGATTTCATTCAGACACTGCCACAATATGGCTATGTGTGCTCTCCGGAAAAGACAAATCAAATACTACAGGAAGAAATCGAAAAATTAAGAAAACAGCTTTAGGCTGCAAATATACGTATAAAACAAGAAGAGGGCTCAAGGCCCTCTTCTTCGTATCCATGGGAAGTAGTCACACTTCCACGGATGATATCTTCCGGTGCGGCATCATACAGATCCATGAGTGCGAGCAGTGTGTCTGCCTGCGGGTAGCTAAGCCCGCGCTCGTACTTATAGACTGCCTGAACGCTTCCGAGCATCAGATACTCGCGCACATACTCGACAGACAAGTGCTTTGCCTCCCGCAGCTTTCTCAGGTTTGCTCCGACAACGCGGAGATCGTATTCTGGTCTATACTTCATATATCTTACTCCTTTCAACACAAACTGTTAGTTTACAGAGCGATATTTCAGTATATCTTTGTTGCACCTGTTTGTCAATATTTATTTTTCATTTTTCTTGTTTTTTCTTGTCAGATTACCATAATTCCGGTCGGTTTTGAATCGTATCTTCCTCTGTAATCTTCCGAATCACCTTGCATGGGTTTCCAACCGCCAGTGAATGTGGTGGAATATCCTTTGTCACCACACTGCCTGCACCGATCACACAGCCTTCTCCGATTGTCACACCTCCGGTCACGACTACATTGCTTGCGAGCCAGCAGTTATCACCGATCGTGATTGGCTTTGCGTACTCATCATCGTATGCCGTACCATCCTGCTTGAACTTGATGTTACGTTCCTGATAGCGAAACGGATGCATCGGTGTCACAAGCGATACATTCGGTCCGATTAACACGTTATTGCCGATATGCACCGGACAAGTATCTAACACTGTGAAATTAAAATTGGCAAATGTATTTTCTCCGATTGTCGTAAATTCACCATAGTCAAAATAGATCGGTCCCTGCAGATACACGCCCTTCGCGCAATCAGGGATCAGGTCACGCATCATCTGCTCCCGTGCTTTCTCCTCGGTGTCTGCAGTCTGGTTATAGGTTTGACACAGCTTATGTGCCTTTGTACGGATGGCAAGTAACGTCTCGTCCGATGGATCATAGATTTTTCCTGCCAGCATCTTTTCCTGTTCTGTCATAATATTTTCCTCCTACGCATATAATCAAGTGTTTTTTGTTAAAAATTCAAGGTTTTTCAACCTTTTATATCTGCCGGTTCATTGCCTGTTTTCAATTTCCCGGTTATTGTTCTGGCTCTTAATCATTTATAGCATAGTAATACACAACCCATCAAAAAACAACTACATATCATGCGTTTTTTAACATGCATTTTACTTTTTCTGCGTTATAGGGTATAGTAGGGTTTGGTTTTATTAAAAGGTATTATTAAAAATAAGAAGAGAGAGAATATTTATGAACAAACGAGAGTCTTTTACAAACCGTCTCGGATTTATCCTTGCCTGCATTGGTTCTGCCGTCGGCATGGGCAATATCTGGATGTTCCCGACACGTGTATCCTTATATGGAGGCGGTTCCTACCTTATCCCGTATTTTATCTTTGTTGTATTGATTGCATCGACCGGTGTCATCGGGGAAATGAGCTTCGGTCGTGGCACACGATCCGGTCCGATCGACGCTTTTGGTGCTGCCTGTGAATCCCGTGGTAAACGTAAGGTCGGCGAAACGCTCGGCTTTATCCCGGTACTTGGTTCTCTTGCGATGGCGATTGGGTATACCGTTGTCATGGGATGGATTCTGAAATATATGATTGGGACATTTACCGGAAGCACGCTTGCCCCGGACAGTATCGATTCCTTCGCTACATCCTTCGGCGGAATGGCTTCTGCATTCGGTAACAACCTGTGGCAGATCATCGCACTTATAGTTGCTGTTATAATCTTGATGTTTGGTGTCGGAAATGGTATCGAGAAGGCAAATAAGATCATGATGCCGGTGTTCTTCCTGTTGTTTTTGATCCTTGCGATCTACACCGCATGTCAGCCGGGCGCGATTGACGGCTATAAATACATCTTCCGTGTAGAGCCTTCTGCTCTGGCAAAACCGGAGACATGGATTTTCGCTTTGGGACAGGCATTTTTCTCCCTGTCTGTTGCCGGAAATGGAACGTTAATCTATGGTTCGTATCTGCCGGACAACGAGGATATCCCAGCATCCGCTGGGCGTGTTGCCTTATTTGACACGATCGCAGCGATGCTCGCCGCACTTGTGATCATTCCTGCAATGGCAACAACTGGGGCACAGCTTGACCAGGGTGGTCCGGGACTGATGTTTATCTTCCTGCCTAGCTTATTTAAGTCTATGCCGGGCGGACACATCGTGGCGATCATCTTCTTTGTGGCAGTCTTCTTCGCAGGACTTTCGTCTCTGCTTAACTTATATGAAGCACCAATCGCAACTGTACAGGAAAAGCTTCACTTAAACCGCAAGTTCTCCTGCCTTGTCATTGGTGCAATCGGTGTGATTGTATCGATCTGTATTCAGGGAATCGTATCCGACTGGATGGATATTCTGTCCATCTACATCTGCCCGCTTGGTGCAGGTCTCGCCGGTATCATGTTCTTCTGGGTATACGGTAAGAACTATGTCGAAGAGCAGGTCAACCTTGGCCGCCACAAAAAATTTACAGACAAGTATGTACCTGTCTGTAAATATCTGTACTGCCCGATCTGTATCCTTGTGCTGATCCTTGGTATCGCACTGGGCGGGATTGGTTAATCTGCTTCCATCGCAAGCTCGGTCTGTCGTGTAAGTTCCGCATCACTGATGATTGTAATTCGTCCCTCGTCGTACTGTTCCTGTACCCAATCGTACACACGGCGCACGAGGGGCGATTTTTTATCTACCGGTTCCAGTCCCTTCTTCTTGCGGTACTGGTTGATCCAGTAGCCGACACCGGCGATGCCGGATGTGGAATTTACCGATACCTTTGGTGGGCGGTCAAGCAGCGTATCGGTATCAAAGATATTATAGATCTCATGATTTTTGAGCATACCATCGGCATGGATACCGGCTCTTGTCAGGTTGAAGTTTTCGCCGACAAACGGTGTCATCGGCGGGATCTCATAACCGGTTTCTTTGCTGATATAGTCTGCAATCTCTGTAATTACCTTCGTATTCATCCCATTTAAGTGTCCGCGCAGGGATGCATATTCAAATACCATCGCTTCAAGCGGTACATTTCCGGTACGCTCGCCGATGCCAAGCAGTGAACAGTTGACGGCACTTGCGCCATACATCCATGCAGTTGTTGCATTTACGACACCCTTGTAGAAATCATTGTGTCCATGCCACTCCAGCATCTCGGATGGCACGCCGGAATAATGCTGCAAACCATAGATGATACCGGACACGCTTCGCGGTAAAGATGCGCCCGGATATGGCACACCGAAGCCCATTGTGTCACAGGCACGGATCTTGATCGGTACGCCGCTTTGCTCGGACATTTCCATCAGACGGTTTGCAAATGGTACAACAAACCCATAGAAATCTGCACGCGTGATATCCTCGAAATGACACCTTGGGCGAAGTCCTGCCTCAATGCAGTCTGACACAATCCCAAGGTATTTGTCTAATGCCTGCTTTCTTGTCAGTCCCATCTTGTGGAAGATATGGTAATCCGAACAGCTTACAAGCACGCCCGTCTCCTTGACACCGATGGATTTTACCATCTCGAAATCTTTCTTGTTCGCACGAATCCATGTCGTGATCTCTGGGAATTTGTATCCTAACTCCATACATTTCTCAAGTGCCTTGCGGTCCTTCTCCGAATACACAAAGAACTCGGTCTGACGAATCATGCCGTTTGGTCCGCCAAGCTCATGTAAAAGCTTGTAGATATGCACCATCTGCTCCATCGTGTACGGCGCGCGTGACTGTTGCCCGTCGCGAAATGTCGTGTCCGTGATGAAGATATCCTCCGGCATATTCTCAGGCACCCGGCGATAGTTAAATGCAATCTTCGGCGTCTCGGTATATGGGAACATCTCGCGGAAAAGCTCCGGAGATTCCACATCCTGTAGCTGATAGCTGTATGGGTCCAATTCCAATTTGTTTGTCTTGTTGCTTAGTCTGATTTCCTGCATATGCCGTCCTCCATCCTTCGGATGTTTCATCCAATTTTGTTGCACTCATTATAAGCACATGCTATATTATATGTAAAATAGATAATTTTGATAGTAATAATCGAATTTACGAATAATAGGAGACTTTTATGGATATCGAAGCATTGAATACATTTCTGACACTTGCCAATACGAAGAACTACACGCGCACCGCTGCGCAGCTTTTTGTCGCCCAGTCCACCGTGACAAACCGCATCCATGAACTGGAAAAAGAGCTGAATATTGCACTCTTCACACGTAACAACCGCAGTGTAGAGCTGACTGTGGAAGGCGAGCAATTCAAGGACTACGCGGAGAAGGTCATCACACTGACAAATGCGTCACTCTCCGAGATCAGTTCCTTACACAAATATGCAAACCACCTGCGCATCGGCTGTTCCGATTCAATCTACGAAGGACATCTGGCACCAATCATCTTAGAGCATCGAAGACAATTTCCAAACGACGCCCTAAAGATCACGATTGGTCTTTCTAATCTGCTGATGGATCAGCTGCAAAGCGATATTTTCGATGTGATTTTCACTTATCTTCCTATGAAAAAATCATCCTATCACTGCGAGGTTTACAAGCAGGATAAGATGATTTTAGTGACTGATTATTATAATACGATGTATGCGCGCGGCATCACGAAGCAGGCGTTGATCGCCGAGAATTATCTGATGTGCAATTTCGCCCTGCAGGATGTCGGACAATTCATCCGAAACTTATTTCCGCGCTACCATCAGTTTTCGCTGGAAATCGATGACTGTTCCAAGATCATTCCTTTTTTGCTTGGCTCGGAAAGCTATACGTTTCTGCCTGCGGATACAGCTCGTCCATTCTTAGAGACAGGCAAGCTCCGCGTTATTCCACTGCTGGACTTAGAAACACCGGTCATCAACAGCTACATGATCTGCAAGAACAGCAAGCGTGAACTGTGCCAGTCGATTTTTATGTGATTCCATGCAGGGATTCGAATTGGCACCCACTGATGTGTACACAGGTCATCACACCATCGTGCGGTGACATATGAATTTGCATTTTCACTCTTATTTCATCGGAATCGTAATGGCAAGCTCCGGATGCTCCTGCACGGTGCTTTCGATCGGCTTGCCATCGTATTCTCCGCTTTTGTAATAGTCACAGTTCACAGGGATGATCGTCACCGAATCCGATGTGTAATCCAGATTACTGATATTCTGGTATAGATCAATGCAATACCGATTTTGCTCCTCTACTTCGTTCTGTGGATTCAAGCCGACTTCGATCTCAGCGCCCTGACTGTCGATAAGTTTATATCCCCACAACATATCATATTCCCCGAAGCCACCAATATATGGAAATGCATGTTCTTTTGCATCTTCCCCGGTAAATTCATAGTGTAGCGTCATGTCTACACCGGATGGAGCCTTTATAAATTCACCCCACACAGTACCGATACTTTGTACATTTCCCTGCGCATCTCCCTGCTTGATCTCTACCTTTTCACTCTGAAACAGCTCCGTCTTTACCATCAGATTTTGTGTTGTATCCGCTGGAATCGTAAAGGAGCACCATCTTTTCTCCACCGCATCTCCGCTTCCTGAGACATTAAAAGAAAAAGAAACCTCCAGTGCCGCCCCGTTCAAATCCTGTCCGGCAAGCTCCTGTGCCAGATAGATCTCGCCTTCATACATACGATCTCCTGCATACTTAAATTCATACATCATACAATCAACGCCATTGACACTTGCATGATCCGAGCAATTGAGCGACGTTGCAATCTCATTTCCATCGACCTTCTTTGCTGTAAATACCAGTCTTCTGCCGTCCAGATACACATCCACCACCTCATAGAGATCTCCAGATACATCTTCTGCAATATCTGATTGAATCAGTGTCTCCGCATCCTTCGCATTGTTCCCAAGTCGAGAAAGAAAATCCTGCCAGATGCCCGGATTCGCAAGTGTAACCGTGCTACACGCAAAGAGCAGGCAAGCCGCAGCAATGATCACCGCACGTCTGGTTTTTCTCGCGACCGAATACTTTGCAATTCGTAATTTTCCCTGTTCTTTCTCCTGTTTCGTTACAAGCTGTGCATTTACCGCCTGTTCTACTGTTTTTTTATATTGTTCCGGTGCCTTTGTACAAGCCCATTTTTGCAGTTTCAATTCCATTTCACTCATAGACGAATTCCTCCTCAAAGCATTTTCGCAGTTGCTTTCTTCCGCGGTTCAACCGGCTCTTCACTGTTCCGACTGGGACATTTGTGATACGGGCAATCTCCTTTAGGGAATATTGCTCCACGTAGAAAAGCTCTAACACAACACGCTGTCGTTCCTCCAGTATAAGTAATGCCTGATACACATCCGATTGTTCCAGTTTTAGTCCGGTTGTTTCTGATTGTTCCTGCTTTTCCAGCATATCTGACTGTTCCGTCGCATATTCACGTTCTTTGCGGCGTGCAATCTTGTAGCACTCATTCATCACAATGCGCACCAGCCATGTTTTCGCATAGCAGTCTTTCCGCAGGGTGTACAGTTTTTCAAAAGCAATCGTAATTGCTTCCTGAACCGCATCTTCGCAATCCGCATCATTTCTCAGAATTGATTTTGATATTCGGTACAGGCTGTCTGTAGAAGCAAAGACAACCTGCGCAAATTCTTCCTTTGTCACTGCGTACTCCTTTCCGCATTTTCAGGATATTTGTAAAACGTCTTACATAAGTTAGATGCGGTCTGCATAAAAAAAGTTCCGTCTATTTCATTTATTTTAGGTTAATTGTCACTTCAAATACACCATTCTCCATCCGAATCTCTCCGGTATACCCACAGGCATCTAAAAATCGGTGCACAATGCCAAGCCCCATACCACCGCCATTTCTGCCGGTGCGCGCATCGTCTCCTCTCTTGGTCGGATTCCACAATTCTTCCGGCGCACAGTCAGGGATATGGACTACCTCATTTCGCACGATCACGGAATTTTTGTCGATCTGAATCAGCACCTCCGTCTCTGGCTTTGCATATTTGACTGCGTTCGTCACCAGATTATCCGCGATATAACCAAACATCTTCGCATCCGTCTGCAGCTTCACATCTCCGCAAATTGCGATCGTCAGCTTGTTTTTGTCGATCAGATCCTGATATTGCGCAGCTTTCTTCTCGAATATCTCCCGAATGGAAACCGCGGATTTTTCACTTTTATCCGCCTCCTGCTCCTTCAGATAACAGATCATATTCGTAATCATGGAGTTCATATATGAGACATTTGACAGGATTTCATCCCGGTAATGTCTGCCCTCTTCTGCCTCGATCAACTGTCCCATATTCTCCGCATATCCGCCAATTGCCATCAGTGGTCCACGAATGTCGTGTGCGATAGCAAGCATCAGTTCCTCATTTTGCTCCTTTCCAAACAGCTTTGCTTTCTTGTGCCGACAGGCAATCAGCAGCAATAACACTGACCCCAACAGCAAAATCAGACAACCATAAGCTCCAACAGTTAAAATACGGGACATCTGTGGATACCATGTATAGGGGTTTGCATACATTGCCGACAGAACAACATATCCTTTTCCTGTTGTATCATATACACGCTGTCCATACATCAGATAATTTCCACGTAATTTTAAGGCCTCGTTATGTATGCCTTCAAATATTACATCCATGGTTCCGCTCTCTGTTTCCTCTACCCCCGCAGAATTATATAATTGAACCTGAAAATATGGTTTATTTGCACCGGAAATCATCTCTATCCGTTCATCGACAAATTTCTGAAGTTTATCATCTGCCTTCTGATTTTGGTTTTCATAGATCAGTTCTCCCGTACCAAGTTCATATACCCGGTTCAAAAAGGAAAATCCATCCGTATCCTCTTGTCTGTCTTTGACCTCAATTTTACTCTCTATTAATTTTTCTTCTGCCCCAAACAATCCCGGATCCGACAATACACTGATTATGTAATCCTGCACAGAGGTCCTTGCATCAGTAAAATAACTGCCTATTTCTATATTTGCTTTTCCTCGTACCCAACTACATACTCCCCAAAATAGCGCAATTGCCAGACAGTTGATTAATATAGCTTTCCAGATCAGATTCCCGCGGTACTTCCGCATTTCCCGCTTCCATCTACCAGTCAGTTTCTTCTTTTTTCCTTTCATATGTTACGCCCCTTTCTTCGGTAACATCTCCTCAATCTTATAACCTTTTCCTACCACTGTTTTGATACATCTGCCTGCACTTCCAAGATGCTTTCGAAGCTTTCGCACATGATTATCTACGCACCGGTCTGTACCCTCATAATCATATCCCCAGATGCCAATTAACAGCCGCTCCCGAAGCAGCACCATGCCTTTATTTTCGAGTAGCATCCGAAGCAGAGCGAATTCCTTCGGGGACAGGTCTACCTCTCTCCCTTCTACCGTTACACGATATTTCAGCACATTCATACGGATGTCATCGCACACCAGCTCGTCCTCGCGTATTGTCCCCTTCGCACGCTTCAAGATGGCAAGACATTTCGCATATAAGACAGACAGGGAAAATGGTTTCACCATATAATCATCACATCCTGTCGCATATCCCTGCATCATGTCCTGCTCCGTGTCCTTCGCTGTCAGGAAGATAATCGGCACAACACTCCGTCTGCGCATATAACGACATAACTCCAATCCATTCATCCCCGGCAGCATAATGTCAAGCAACACAAGATCAAATTCGTTTTCATAGAATTTCCCTAATCCGGCTTCTCCATCCTGCGCAGTTTGCACCTGAATCGTTCCCTTGCTCTCACGTGCAAAAAAATCCTGCACGACCTCGCAGATCTGTATATCATCCTCTATCATTAAAAATCTGTACATGTACTTCCTCCTTTCGAAGAAACTTTATCATCACAAAATGACTTTTATATGTTCATTTCTGTATTTTTGCTTTGATTTTATTATATCTTATGTCACACGCGCCAGCGTGACGACATGCGCACGCATCATTATGCTACATTATATCATGTCATCTGACGGCTCCATATAGTTTTCATATATTCCCCTATTTCCGCAATACTTGTATTATTTTCATTTTTCATCACATTTACTCCAACCCACTTCTTTGCTTCCTGTTCACAACTGGAGCATTTTCTCTTTTTTTCTTACACTTGCTCCAATCCACTTTTTTGCTTCCTATCAGCAATTGGAGCATTTTCCTCTTTTCCCTTACACTTGCTCCAATCCACTTCTTTGCTTCCTGCTCACAACTGGAGCATTTTCCTCATTTCCCTTACACTTGCTCCAATCCACTTTTTTGCCTCCTATCTACAATTGGAGTTTTTTCATTATTTTCTTACATCTGCTCCAGCCGACTTCTTCGCCTACGATCCACGATTGGAGCAATTTCTCTCATCTACTCCAACTCGCTTCTTTGCTTTCGTTTCACGACTGGAGCATTTTCTCTTTTTTCTCATATTTACTCCAACGCACATTGATTGATTACAAGCTTTTATGGTAGAATAGATGAAATACAGACTAAATTAGACAGGTATGGTACATTTATGAAAAAAGAACAAACTCGAACATCGTTCAAAAGCCGCTGGGGATTTATTCTTGCATCGGTCGGTTCCGCAGTCGGCATGGCAAATGTCTGGGGATTTCCAAATAAAATGGGAAGCAATGGCGGTGGCGCCTTCCTTCTTATCTATTTATTGTTTATATTTTTGTTCAGCTACGTCGGACTTCCGGCGGAGTTTGCGATCGGACGCTGGTCGCGCACAGGAACACTCGGTTCCTACGAAAATGCATGGCGTTCACGAAACGAGAAAATTGCGCCTGCCGGACGCGCACTTGGCTGGCTGCCACTCGCAGGTTCCCTGTGCATCGCAATCGGTTATTCAATCATCGTTGCCTATGTATTAAAAGCGTTTGTTGACTCTGCTTCCGGGCTATTGATGCAGGTCAACACTTCCGAATGGTTCGAATCGTTCTCGATGACAGATTTCTCGGTTGTACCATTCCATATTATTGTCATCATCGGCACTTTGCTTACGCTATTGCTCGGTGCCAGCAGTATCGAGAAGAGCAACAAGATTATGATGCCGCTCTTCTTCCTGATCTTCGTCGTACTTGCTGCCCGCGTAGCTCTGCTGCCCGGTTCAACAAGCGGGTATGAATTCATGTTTATTCCAAGATGGGACGCATTGAAAGATCCGACTGTCTGGATCACTGCCATGGGGCAGGCGTTCTTCTCCCTGTCCGTAACCGGAAGTGGTATGATTGCGTATGGATCCTACTTAGACCGGAAAGAAGACGTCATCGCAGTATCGAGACATATCGCGATTTTCGATACGATTGCAGCTTTGGTTGCCACGCTTGTGATCATCCCGGCATGCTTCTCTTATGATGTCAGTGTGGACGCAGGACCAAGCCTGCTCTTTATCACATTGCCATCGATCCTGCAGGATATTCCGCTTGGACAGGTCTTTGCAATCATCCTGTATGCAGCAATGATCTTCGCCGGTGTAAGTTCCCTGCAGAACATGTTTGAAGCGGTTGCCGAATCCCTTCTGCACCGTTTCCCGAAGCTGCGTCGTACTGTTGCACTTGGCATTATCTGCGTGATCTGCCTTGGTGCCGGAATCGGTATGGAAGCCATCACCCGCTGGGGTGCCTGGATGGATCTTGTCTCCATCTACATCATTCCGATTGGTGCAACACTTGGTGCAATTTCCTGGTTCTGGATCATGAAGAAAGAAGATTTATTTGCAGCGATCAATGAAGGTGGCAAAAAACCTCGCGGGAAGCTGTGGTATTACCTTGGGCGATACCTGTATGTGCCAATCGCGATTATCCTATGTGTGATTGCGCTCGCGATGAAGGTTGCATTTTAAATGAGTCGGATAAACAAATTCCTGTTCAATGAACATGGGCCGTCATATAAAAATCTGTACAGACACAATTTCTACATGACGACTTATCGCGCAAAAAAGGATGGTTGAATTCTGTCAACCATCCTTTTCTGTTTTTAACAGCTTACGCCATACCATTTGCAGTTTTGTATTTGTAGATCATTTCCGCATGGTTCTGCTCCTCGATCTGTATATCAGCCAGCAGCTTCCGCAGTGCAGTATTGGCAAATGCAAACACATCGGTATTGTATTCACCGGACACCAGTTTCTCCGTTCCGATACAATCCGTCGCAAGAAAAGCATCATGCTTCTTATCCTCGGAATTATCCAATGTTCCATACGTCACCTTCGGCTCATAATCTTTGCCCTGTGTATCGTTACAATCGCATGCCGGCACCGTACCATCTAACACCTGCTGTAACGTATCATAATGCTTCTGCTCTTCCTTCTGAATCGTCTCAAACAGACTTTTTAACTCCGGATCTTTTGCCTGTGCTGCGTATTTTCCATATTTTTCCACACAGCTTTGCTCCTGCGTCTGCAGATCCTGAATCAGGGTACGTTCTTTCTCTTTTAATTCCATTGCTTTGACTCCTTTGATTTCATCATATTTTTATCGCAATGGTATTATTGACCGATACTTCTGTGATTATACTTTATCTTTACAAAAGCAGTTCAAATCCATAACAGCTTTTTTCAAATCCGTAATGCTCATAAAAGCCATGCGCCTGTGCACGCAGCAATCCGGAATCTAAGATTATCGCTTTGCAGTCCTGCTCCTTCGACTGTTCCTTCACATAGTCTAACAGAAAGGTTCCATACCCTTTTCCATGATCGTTTTCATTGGTAATCAGACTTGATACATAACAGGTACTTCCCTCCATCCAGAATGTCTCGAAATACTTTCCATGACACAAGCCATGATAATTACCCGCTTCATCCAGTGCAAAATACACAAAGCTGTCCTTGTCTGCAAGCACGGCTCGATATACCTCTTTCATCGTATCATAATCATAGGTATTCGCAGTCCAAAGCTTCTCAAAATAGGAAAATGCAATATCATAATCTTCAATTGTTGCAGTTTTTATCTGCATATGCAGTCACACTCCTCTTTTACTGATATTTCCCCTAACTTATATCATCTTCCAAGGATATGCAACGGACATTATACAGAATCTTCCAAATAAAAATATAAGGACGCTTTCGTTTCTATATTTAACAAAAAGCGTCCTTATTCGTTCTTTTATAATTAGAAATTGCCGCCGTTCCAGCCCCAGTTTGCAACTGCCTGATACTTCACATAGACATGATCCGGTGCTATTCCAAGCACATCCTCGAAAATCTTGCAGATCTCGCCCGTCAGCTTGGAGAACGCGGACGGATTCTCGCTTCCGTACACACTTACCTCCACCATCGCCATCGGCTGATCCTTTGATCCCCGGAAGTAAAGCTTATACTCCGGCTCAAAACCAACCATAAGCCAGCTTTCCGACTTTCCCGGAATGGCTGTAATCGCCTGTCCCAATCTCGACTTGATTTCCTGCTCCTGTGCATCATTCAGTGCTACGCTGATTTTTGAATTGATAAATGGCATTTGTTTGTCCTCCTCTTATTCGTCCTCATCCGGTATACCCGTATGAAGAAATTCGTTCCACTTCTTATTAATTTCTTCCAGTTCCTTCTTCTCCATGATTCGGTTCCGGTCATCCAGAATTGCCAGCATCTCATCTGCAACATCTTCCAGCCTTGGATTCGAATACCGATACAGATATCCCATCATCCGTGTCGCCGTAAAATCCGTGTTCAGATTCTTCGTCACAATGTCTGCAAATTCCTCCGGATATCCAAGGCGAAGCATAATGTTATATAGTTGTATACTCTGTGGAGATTTTGGTTTCATTGTACAACGTCTCCTTTTCTGCTTATGTATCTGTATTTTTCACTATGTAATATCGAGTCTCATTCCAATACTCTTAATTTCATCTCACAAACCGTAATTTTCCCTTACTTTCCCAGATAATCTCACTTACCTGATATGGGGTTTCGCCATCCATATGAATCCACTGTGGTGTCTCCGTCACCAGCCGCATCCTCTTACATCTGTGATTCGTAATATCTTTAAATAGCAAATGCTTCTTAAAATAAACGAGTACAACTGCCAGAAGAAGTTTTATTTTAGACATACCTTTGACCAAACAGACGTCCAACATGCCATCTGTCGGATCAGCTTTAGGGCAAAAAGGAATTCCGCCACCTTCATACATATGATTCATTCCCACGACAAAAAACAGATCCGGAAGCTTAATCATCGGGGCATCATCCAGATACAATTTTGCACGTACTGTTTTCTTCGCAAATATCTGTTTTACACCAATCATAACATACACTAATTTCCCCAGATGTATCTTATTTAACACAGGTTTCAAACGGCTCCGGCTGACCTCTTCACAAATATTTGCATCATATCCGACACCTGAGCTGATCAAAAATCGAGTTGTCTGACTCTCGCTGTTATCACCCCGATTCGTTATCACCTCCCCATAATCCAGATCAATTTCCTCCGGATGTGTAAGCAAATGCATAATTGCCCGTTCCACATCTTTTTCAAGATGCATATTTCTGGCAAAATCATTTCCGGAACCTGTCTGAATACAAGATAACGTCGTGTGTTCAAAATCCTGAATACCGTTTAAAACTTCATTTAATGTGCCATCACCCCCGATTACGAGCAATTTCACAGTGTCGGTATCCCCCTGCGCATCCCCACAATATGCCGTAAGTTTCCGGGCAATATCCGTTGCTTCTCCCGGTTCCCGCAACACATGCACTTCATATGTCACGTGTCTCCGATCTAATATCTCTTTAATCTTATTCCACGCTTCCATTCCCTTACCAGAAGAGGAAGTTGGATTTACTATTACCTGATACATCCTTTTATCCCTTTATAAATGAAGTCAAATCCATCTGTGTATATCCTGCATTCGTCTGATTCGTAATATCCTGATTAACGACATCAAAAAGCTTCTGCCCATCCTGAAATGTAAATGGTATTCCGCCTCCCTCTATCAATTTTTTGTTTCCTTCCAGATCATGCTCCCACACAAAGACTTTCCCCCAGTTGTTTTTCATCGCTTCCATGGCACCCGTCCATGTTCCGCCTTTGTTATAATCAGATTCTACTACAAAAGTTCCATATCCGGATGCATATATATATTTATTCCGGTTCATCGCTCTGCCCGCCGAGAATCCTACATCAGGTTTTTGATCCGAAATCAACAACATTCTGCCCTTCATGATATTATCTGCAACCGCCGCTTTTCTGATCCTCGATGCAAGAGAATCCGTGATGTACGATACAACACCGCTACCAGCATCAAGCGCTGTATTCTCAGATACACTATCTACGCCTCTTGCTCCACCAGAGTATATGATCATGTTCTCAGACGTTGCCTTTAACACAAGTTCCGCTGCAAATTTCATTCCCGCTTCACTGACATTTCTGGAACCGACAACGCCAATTCCTATTTTTCCTGCAAGATCAATATTCCCTGCATAGAAGAGAACCGGCGGTTTCTTCTTTCCTAATCGCCTCCGCAACAAAATCGGATAATGTTCATTAATTTCTGTAATAACCTGTATTCCTTTCCGCTCATATTCTTGTAGTTCAAATCCAACCGCAGCCCCCCGATCTGCCAAACGCCTGACCCGTTCTGCAAATGCAGGATCATATCCCAGACTTTTTGCATCTTGATCGGTCATATCGTAAATGATTTTCGGTTCCTTTTTCGCCGCAAGCAGTGCTGCCAGAAATTTGTTCCATTCTCCCTGTGAAAGCGGCTTGACATCAAACGAAGAATCTACACCGATATAAGAGCAAAGTAAGATTACGCACATTTCATTATCTGTATACTTCATCAGTTTCCCTTTCCTGCACTGTTTGCCAATGCAAATGGATACACACTTCCATTTCCCATCTTTAATAGTTTATATCCACAGACCGTCAATGTCCATCTCGAATCCACCATATCATCCACAAGCAATGTGTTTCCACTACAAAACTGTATCGCCTCAAATGATACCTCCACATTCTCCCATTGCCTGTAACTATTGTTTAATTCCTTCTGACAGACCGCATTTTCCTTCTTTTCAAGTCCCGTAAAAAAACCTAATCCAAGTCGGCCTGCTAACCTCTCTGCAAAGTTTTTTACAAGTTCCGGGCGTCTGAGTGAAGGGATATATGTCACATTTAAAATCCCATGTTCCCTCACGAAATCTTTTAAAAGCTCCACCGATGCGTCCACTAACCGGTCTCGGAAATACCCATGCAGATATTTATCCTCCGACACAAGACTTCCCCATCCGGCATCTCCGTAATTACTCAGGACACGTCCTTCCTGCAGCCGGAATTTCTCCTCTATCGAGAGTTTTCCGTAGCACCCCTTCTCCGGCCACTGTTTTCTAGCCGGAATAACATTATAATCCTCTTTTAGGAACTTGCCCGCACGATCCAGATCTTCCTGTGAGATATCCGTTGCAAAAATCTTTCTTCCCAGACAATTGCTGCATTTTCCACAGGCAGCTGCCGTCTTGTCATCGAGTTCCCTGGCAATATATTCCATATAGCACTGCGTGGTAATGGCATAGTTATTCATATCTGCCAGTTCCTGATAACGCTTCCCGGTTATCGTCCGGCTCCGCTCCATATCTGGTTTCCACACACGCATTGTCTTATAATATTTACTTCCCTCTACATATATATCATTATTTACTTCCAGATATTTCAGGCTCTTTTCTACGCATCCGGACTTCATATTTGTCGCTGCCGTAATCTGTCTACGACTGCTTCCCGGATTTTCCATAATCACGCGCACAAGCTCATCCATATCTTTTTCGGTCGGAAATGCAGAATCTATAAAAAACGAATTAATCTTATCATCAATTGCTCCATACAGCAAAACCGCATATGCCGAAGAATTTGGTTTTCTTCCCGCACGGCCAATCTGCTGGTAATAGGCAACCAGGTTTCCCGGTTTTTGAAAATGAATGACAAACCCGATATCCGGTTTATCAAATCCCATTCCAAATGCAACAGTTGCAGACAACACTTTGATCTCATTTTTCATAAATTTGTCCACAATTGCCGACTTTTTCTCCGCTTCTACGTCGGCGTAGTAAGCTTCCGACTTTACTCCATTTGCCTGTAACCATTTATTAACGAGCTTACAATCATTTACAGTCAGGCAGTATACAATTCCAGAACCCGGCATCTCATCAATATGATTCAAGATCCACACCAGCCGTTCTTCTCGTGTATCCAACCGTATCGTCTGTATTGCAATCGTCTCCCGCAACAATGCTCCACGACTGATCTGGATATCCTGTCCGAGCTGCGCCTGGATATCACTCACGACCCGGTCATTTGCAGTCGCCGTCGTTGCTAACACCGGAACATTCTTTGGAAGCAATTGAATCAATTCAATAATTCGTCTGTAATCCGGTCGGAAATCATGTCCCCAGTCAGAAATACAATGTGCTTCATCCACGACGAACATACCGATCCGTCTTGTCAGTCCATGACTCAGTTTTTCCCGGAACGCACTGTTTCCAAGTCGTTCCGGAGATATGATCAACGCATCTATTTGCCCGGTGCCAGCCTCTTCTAATACCGAATTCCACTGTTCTTTATTCTCTGAATTAATTGTTCTTACAGTCAAACCAAGCTTTGACGCTGAATCAATCTGGTTATTCATCAGCACCAGAAGCGGACTTATAATGATTGTGAATTTGTCTTTCTGATGCTTCCGCATCATCTTGGTTGCCATAAAATATACAAGACTTTTTCCCCATCCGGTCTTTTGCACAACCAACGTACGTTTCTCGTCGAGAACCGCCTCAATTGCCTCAAGCTGTCCAGGATGAAACATTGCATTTTCTCCATAGCTTTTCTTTAATTCTGCAATAATCTCTTCCTCCGTGTATTGCATCCGACATTTTCTCCTTCCATCCCTTTTATCCTTATGTCACCCGCTATCTTTCGATAGCGGGCACATACTCCTCTACCTTGTACGAAAGCTTCGTACGTCCACCGCGGTAGTTATTTTCTACCACCAGTGTGTAGCGTGCCCCCTGAAAGGCCACATAGTTCTTGTCGCCCTTCACAAAGAAAGAAACCGTTACCCGCTCCTGCCAGATCTCTGCCGGGAGTTCCGCCCGAAGCACCCGCTCCGCGAAATCGATTGCAAGATCTTCGAAGTCATACTGACGGTCCTTCTTGTTCTCCACATAGTAGAGATACAGCTTCTGAATGTAGCACTCAGAGATTGCTTCCATCTCCCGGAAGTAGCTGCCGATCATCATGTAAACTGCGTAGTTAAACGCGTTCTGATTTCCTGTGAACTTGTTATGAATTGTAGTTGTATTCATCATACATACCTCCTTGAATAAAAACAATATTTTTTTGATAAAAATAGGCAGACTTGTAGTGCTGTCTAATTCATCTACAAATCTGCCATCTTTTATCATTCTTTTATATATTCAAGAGAGTGCTCCGTTTTTTCGAAGCTGTTGTCAGTATAACGCATACTTGACAAATACACAAGGTTTTTTCTCTCATTTTCATTGAACTCATAGTTCAATTTATTTCTGTTCTGATTTCTTACAGAACATCACCATTGCTTTCAATCACCTTTTTGTACCAGTAGAACGAATCTTTTCTACGTCTGCCCAGATCTCCGGTACCATCATCATATTTATTCACATAGACAAAACCATATCGCTTCGCCATCTCTCCCGTCGAAGCGGATACCACATCAATCCAGCCCCACGGAGTATATCCCATCAGATCTACGCCATCCTTGACTGCTTCTTCCATCTGCTTGATATGTTCACGCAGATAATCAATTCGGTAGCTGTCGTGGATACTTCCATCTTCCTCCAGATTATCATAGGCGCCAAGTCCGTTCTCTACGACCATCAATGGAATCTGGTATCTTCCATACAACTCATTTAAACAGTAACGAAGTCCCTGTGGATCAATCTGCCATCCCCAGTCGCTTGCCTTCAGGTATGGATTTTTCACTCCGCCAAGCAGGTTTCCGTTTGCACCAACCGCATCCTTATCTGTTGTTACACAATTAGACATATAGTAACTGAACGTGTAAAAATCAACCGTTCCTTCTGCAAGAATTGCATCATCCCCCACTTCCTTTTTGATTTCGATTCCGTTTTCTTCAAAGAAGCGTTTTGCATAATATGGATATGCGCCTCTGACCTGAATATCCGATGCAAACCAATTCATGTACTGCATTTCTTTCTGGCATTCAATCACATCATCCGGATTACAGGTAAGTGGATACATCGTTGCAAAAATACACATATTTCCCATCTTAAACTGCGGATAATGCTCATGTGCATACTTAACAGCAAGTGCGCTTGCAACAAACTGATGATGCATAGCCTGATACCGTGTCTGCTTATCATCCGGCACCTGCAGGACAGATCCTTCATATCCCCGGATTGTTCCAAGTGACAGAACGGCACCCATCGTGCCGGTTCCGGCATTGATCTCATTAAAAGTCAGCCAGTATTTCACTTTGTTCTGATACCGTTCAAAAATCGCCTTACAGTAATTCATAAAATACTGGATACACGCTCTGGATGCCCAGCCGTTGTAATTTTCCACAAGCGCATATGGCATCTCATAATGCGAGATTGTCACAAGTGGCTCAATACCATATTTATTTAATTCATCAAATACCTTGTCATAAAATGCAAGACCCGCTTCATTTGGTGTATCTTCCATTCCTGTAGGAAAAATTCTTGTCCAGTTAATAGACATACGGAACACCTTGAACCCCATCTCTGCCGCCAAAGCAATATCTTCCTTATAATGATGATAAAAATCTGTTGCCTCTCGGCTTGGATACAAAGTGCCTTCCTCAAATGTTCTTGTTACACGCTTTGCAGATGTATGCGAGCCATTCGTGCAATGATCCGAAACAGATGCACCTTTTCCATCCACATCCCATGCTCCTTCATACTGATTTGCTGCGGTTGCACCGCCCCATAAAAATCCTTCTTTAAATGCGCTCATGTTGTACACTCCTTTTTATATTGAATAACTTGTTTAAACAACTTTCATGTGATTATCGTAACACCTTGTTTAAACAAATTCAATATATTTTTTTATTTTCATCAAATCATACAATACTTATTTAAACTAGTTATGCACTTTTAACAAACTTGTTTAAACATCTTGAAACCATTTTCAAGCACATTTATAATATTTTTATTCCATAGAACATTTGCACAGAAAACAGGGGGTTGCTATGCCGAAATCCATATATGAAACAATCTTTGAAGATTTGAAGAATAAAATAGAGTCACAACAATACAAAAGCGAGACATTACTGCCATCTGAAAATGAGTTGACCAAACAATACAACTGTTCCAGAAACACCTTGCGGCGTGCCATTGCAAAGCTGACCGCACTTGGGTATACACAATCCATTCAGGGGCGTGGCGTCCATATCATCTATACACCCGCTCCCACTCGTAAAAATTATGTTGGGCCCAATTCCTTAGAAGGGCTTTGCCAGGCTGCAGCCGAACAAGGTTTTTCTGTCGTTAATCATGTTATTACATTCAAATCCATGACAATCGATGCCGCAACAGCCGAAAAAAGTGGGTTTGAACCAGACACGGAAGTATTTTTTATCCAGCGTCTGCGTTCGGTCAATGGAATTGCAAAAATGATTGACAATACACTTCTACGCAAAGATCTTGTACCGAATCTTACAGAAGAAGATTTAAAAGGCTCTCTGTTTCGGTATATCGAAGATGTAGCCGGCATGACGATCAAGACTGTTAAACGTTGCGTCACAATCGAACGAACCACGCCGTTTGATGAGAAATATCTATCTCTTGATGGTTACAACTGTCTCGCCGTTATCACTTCCCACGTATACAACACAGACGGCATTCAATTTGAGTACACAATATCAAGAAACCGCCCGGATTTATTTGCCTTTGATACAGTTGTCTCTGTCTAATATGTTTTATTGGCTCCAATCAATGTCATCAGTCCATTTATCACGAGCAATACTCCTGTCGCGATAAATGCCCATGCAATCGTTCCGCTCTGGTTAAAAAGCAGACATGCACCAGCAACAACCATCAATCCAGGTTTAAAATACTCCTGAAAGCGTTCTGCCGCCGTCAGATTCACAGGCATCGTCTTTTTGATTGCTGAAATCTGCAGCAGTCCCATTACAATAATTCCGGCTGCCAGAATATAAAACGCAAGGCTTGCAAATATCCATCCAAAGACCAAGATACAAACACCTGCAACTGATTTTATGATCGCAATATTCGTTAATCCTGCCATAAAATCAGCAATGGCTCCGATAATCACAAACACAGCAAGAATCGTAATTGCCACCGTGATGATTTTCCCTTTCATTATAATCAGCAATATTCCTAACAGAATAGAACCGATTGCGGAAGCTACATTTCCTTTTTGATTCATTTTTGTCCCTCCTTGTATTATATAGTAATTTACCCTACAGCTTACTTCAAATCCGTATCAGATGCAACGGACAAATAAAAATCTCTGTATGATTTTAACATAGACGAAGTCCAACTACACCTCTCAATTTCCGTTTACTTTCGCTACCCAGTATAGTAAAATATAAATTAAAAGTGTTTTTACCGTCAACTATACATATTTAGATACACTTTCCACGGAGGAGGGAACTTATGAAATACGACGAATCTGTTTTTAAAGAAAAAGCGAACCGAAGAGCCAGACGTATCTGGATCATCTTCGCTGCTTTGCTATCTGCCAATTATGGCGCTGATGTAGCAAACCATCTGCGTGGAACATCTTACTATCTTATATTCTTGATTCTGTGCTGGCTGCCAATCCTTGCCGGCGAGATTCTGCTCCGTGTAAAAGGTTTTGACACCGATCAATACAAATTCAATCTGGTGATTGGCTATGGAATCTTCTACACATTCGTACTTTGTACGACCGAATCTCCGATTGCATTTACCTATATTCTGCCCGTCACAAGTCTTCTGGTGCTTTATAAAAGCGTCAAATTCATGGTGAGCTGTGGCATCGTGAACTCCCTGATTATCATCGGCAGTGCTGCCTATCGTATCTCACTGGGATTCAATTCAGCCACGAATATGAAAGACTATCAATTAGAGGTTGCCTGTATCATCCTCTGCTATATCTGTTATGTCATGTCCATCCGGCACTTAAACGAATCCGATGGCGCCATGACTGACAGTATCAAAGCCGATCTGCAACGCGTAATCACAACGGTGGAGCAGGTAAAACAGGCATGTAACACTATCACAAACGGAATCACGGTTGTCCGCGAGCTGGCTTCCGAAAACAGCCATGGCGCAACGATTGTTGTAGACAGTTTACAGAAATTAAATGACCACAACACCGATTTACAAAACAGCACCACTTCCTCCAACGAAATGACCTCTGACATCCACGCACAGGTAAACCACGTTGCAGAAATGATTGAACAGATGGTTTCTCTGACATCCACCTCTATGCAGCATGCAAAGGTCAGTTCTGCTGATCTGGATGATCTGGTGACGACAACCACCACGATGGCATCTCTGTCCGGCGAAATCGAACAGACTCTGCAGAATTTCAAAACGGAATTCGCCATGGTAAAAAATGAAACCGGAATCATCGAAAATATCACTTCCCAGACGAACCTTCTGGCATTGAATGCTTCCATCGAAGCTGCCCGTGTCGGGGATGCAGGCAAAGGTTTTGCTGTCGTAGCCGAACAAATCCGGACATTAAGCGAAGAAACAAAGTCTTCTTCAAGTCAGATCCGTCAGGCACTAGAACATCTGGAAGAAACCTCCGAGCGAATGACCGCTTCTATGGAAGAAACGCTGAAACTGATTCAGCTCACATTGACGAAAGTAACCCAGACCGGCAAGAATATGACAGAAATCGCTTCCGACACAAACAAGATAGGTAAAAATATTCAGGTTATCGATCATGCAATGAAAGAAGTAGAAGCTTCCAATATACATCTGGTAGACAACTTAAATCAGGTTACCGATATTGTTGGCGATATGACGACCTGCATCAGCGATTCCAACGAAATCAACAACCGCATGCTGAGCAAATATGATGAATCTGCAAACAATATCAATTCTATTGAGACAGTAATCGAATCTCTCATGTGCGAACTTGGTATCGGCGGATTCATGGGAACCGAGGATGTCAAACCCGGCATGAAGTTGACAGTCACGCTTGGCGAAACACAAAACTACTACGGTGAAGTACTTGCATGTGAGAATAACACGTTGTCAATCTCTCTGGCAAACGCACCGAAGCTTCCGGATCTTACCGAATGCAGGCTTCAAGTCACGGTCGGAAATGTACTCTACTGCTGGAACTCTGCAAAAATCATGCACACAGCAAAAGAAGCAGCTTCCAGCTTTACAGTCCAGATTGAGTCGCGTCCAAAGATCAACAACCGACGCAAATATCCGCGGCTGGATATCACAAACGCCTGTACAATTACCCTTTTCGATGGCACAACAACGATTCAGGGCAAGCTGGATAACCTGAGCGCAAATGGATTTGCATTCCTGACACACGACAACTACTTTGCAACGCACAAAGGTGTCGATATCCATATAAAGATTCACAACTTTGACTTACCACAGCATGACGAGCTTGATGGGCATGTCATCCGCTGCTCAGATAGCGAAGGACTCTATATTGTTGGCTGTCAGATGCCCGGAGATGATTTCTTTATTCGGGATTATGTCAAAAGCAAGTTATAGAAAGCCACACATTATATCTATTTCATAGGAGGACACTATGGCTACATTTCAAAACTGGCACGACAAATACAAGTTTTGTGTATCGCAGGAAATCTGGGATACTATAGAGTATGGAATTGTTTTATTTCAGCAGACAACCCCGTTTTTAAGTGTAGGGATACTAGATAAAGCAAAAACCGATTTGGACAGATATCTGTGTCCACAGTTATTTATTGCGGGAATTTACGATTCCTATCTGGGACTGAAAGCCGGCACGCTCGATGAACCTAAGATTTCAAATAATTTACGCAAATATCTGACGAACTTTCAAAAGAATCTTTCTACTTATAACATCTGGATTGAGTATATTGAAAAAAGATTATATTCCGGTTTTACAGAAGAGCATCGGTTGCGGCAAATAGAAGCTAATCTGAAATACGAATGGAGACACGACAATTCTGTCTTCGTCTCCAATCTTATTTCATTATTTGAAAGTAAAAAAAATGCGCATCAAATTGCTACGCTGGATGATATTTTTGTGCTTGATTGCGAACAGGACGATGAGGATTCGATATTCTCTGATTTTATGTCAAGTTCTTCTTATTTTGCCAACCTTCGTAAGGAACTATCCAGCAAAGTAATTGGTCAGGATGCTGCAGTCAGTTTGTTTATTCAGGGCCTGTTCACCGGACAGTTTAACCGAAACCGGACAGTCAACGGTCCAGAATCTACGTTTTTATTTGTTGGTCCCCCTGGCGTAGGAAAAACATACCTTGCCACCACTGCTGCCAAATATCTGAATCGCCCAAGCGAAATCTTCCAAATGAGCGATTATACAGATTCCCAGTCTACGCATTCGATAAATGGTTTTGAATCAACCTGGAAAGATGCTGAAGACGGAAAGCTGACAAAATACGTGAGCGAGCATCCAAATGCCGTTCTGATTTTTGATGAGATTGAAAAGGCGCATCCCAATGTCATCCGGCTCTTCCTCCCTATTTTAGAAGGGGGAACTCTCCAAAGCTTATATACAAAGGAAAACGTCGATTTCACAAAAACCATTGTGATTTTCACAACCAATGCCGGACGTGATTTCTATGAAGAAAAGCGAAATATGAAGATTTCCGCACTTCCTGAGACAATCATCATTGATGCATTAAAGCAAGACAAAGATTCAGACGGAACTCCGAAAATGCCAACCGAAATTCTATCGAGATTATCCAAAGGCTATATTATCGGATTTGACCATATGAATCCTGCCAAGCTTGTTCCTATTATCAAACAGGGGCTTAAAAATGGCGCGGATTTATTGCCACAACAGTTTGGACTTTCCTGCAGCTATAACGAATCACAATTTCCTTATCTGTTTTTGTACCACCTCGGTTCACAGCTTGATGCCAGAGTGGCACAGGAACGAAGTAAGAAATTCCTGATTGACACACTCTACACTGTCGCAGAACGTGCAGGGGAGACTCCGGGAAAATATCAAAACGAAAACGGAGAAATGATTTCCCACATACATTTTGATGTTGCAGATTCAGAACCATTGGCGAAAGAGCTTTTGATTCCATCGAAAAAGTCAAATATCATCATGGTTTCCTATCGGGCAGATCGTCAGAAGGTCGATGAGCAAACCGACTGGTATCGAAGATACGATGCCTGGGACACCAGCGCAGAAAATGAAGAGGGAAAACAGAGCAAAATCATCGAAATCATGAACGAACATAAAATCTCTGCGATTTTAGTCGATCCTTATTTTGCTATTACATCGCCAGACAATGAAACGGACGATCATTTTGAAGGAATTCTGCATCTCAACAGCCGCGGAACCAATGTCCTCCGCTGGCTCTTAAAACAGAATAATATGCCACCGATCTACATTATGGAGATGAATGAACATATCAGTCTGGTGGACCGAATTGAACTGCAGAACCAGGGTGTAAAAGGCTTTCTGGATTTCGTCGGACAGACCGATAAAGATTGCACCAGACAGGTAAACAATTTAATCTACGAATTATTCCTGTCTAAAAAGATTGAACACATCACTTCCAAAGGACGGGCATTGGAATTTAACATCGGGCAGCAAATCGAGAATGACCGCATTGATCTGACATTATTAAACTTCAAGCTTGTCAATAATATGACAACCGATGCGACTGAAGTCACAATATCCGACGCAGAAAAACCGGATACAACTTTTGATGATGTGATCGGTGCTGATAATGCCAAGGCAGAGCTTCGAAGATTTATCCAGTTCTTAAAAGACCCGGACGAGTATTTTCAGACCGGTATGGCAATCTCCAAAGGCATTCTTTTATATGGTCCTCCCGGAACCGGTAAAACAAAACTTGCAAGAGCGCTCGCCTGTGAAGCAGATTGTCCGTTCATCTCAACAACCGGAGCTCAATTTGTAAATGGCGAGAAAAATATATCCCATATATTCCAACTTGCACGCAAATACGCTCCAAGTGTTGTCTTTATTGACGAGATCGATGCATTCGCAAAGGATCGGACGACTACCGATGAGTACCGCGCAACACTGTTAAACAGTCTGCTTACGGAAATGGATGGTTTCACATCCACGAGTGATCGTCCTGTATTCGTAATTGCAGCAACCAATTTTGCAGATGCCCCCGGATTACACGGAAACAGGATTTACCTTTCCCCTGCATTGTTACGCCGATTCAGCAAGAAGGTATATGTCGACCTGCCAAGTAAGGATGAACGTATTCAGTTTCTGGAAATGAAAAAGACTGCGCTTGCATCAAAGGATTATAATCTAAACGATTTTACCGCTGGTGAACTGGAGACTTTCGCCAAACATACGGCTGGTTTTTCCATTGCAGAATTGGAAAATGCACTGAATCTTGCCATCGGAAACGCTTATGCTTCCGATGAACCATTGACACTGGAAATTCTTCGCGACACTTTTGACGAGAGTGTCTATGGAGAAAAAATGAAGATTGCGCCATATCATATCAAAACAACCGCGCTTCACGAAGCGGGGCATGCTTATATGTGTTATCTCTATAAGGATCAGTTTAAACCTCAGTTTGCTACATTGGTTGCAAGAGGTGATTATCTCGGCATGGTGCGGGAAGAAGAAAACGAGAATGGCTTTAATTTCAGCCGGGAAGATCTGTTACACCGAATTCAGATAAAGCTAGCCGGCAGAGCCGCCGAAATCGTCTTCAACGGCGCCCAGCAAGGCTTAACTGACGGAGCTTCCAACGATCTGTCCTCTGCAACTTATATAGCACGGAATATTCTCAGCCGTTTTGGTATGGAAGAAGGTTTCCTGCCTGCCATCAATGAAGAACTTATGCTGCAATCGCCGCTGGCAGAAAAATATTACGCAAAGCTAAACGAAATCCTGCAGACACAATTAGATCAGACAATTCAGATTCTTACTGAGAACAAAGACACAATCGAGCAGCTTGCCGATGAGTTAATTGAGAAAGCACATCTGGATTTTGAAGATATCGAGCGGATTATACTGGGAAAATGATTCAATATTTAAAGCTCCATGTTGCATGCATGGAGCTTTCTTTCGTTTCCTAATTATCCTTAGAATAAAAACATTTAAAATCATCCAACCGGATACAGCCAACTCTTCCACCATAGCCTGACGCACAGTCTATTGCTATATGGTTATTTGCGATATAGATCTCATCAGGTTTCGCACCATAAATAGCGCGCGTCGGCAAATGTCCTGTTACAAGATACTTATCCTCAAAATATACCCGTTCATAATCAGGGGCCTTGAAAATCAGTTCATATAACTGATAATCTTCCAGCTTCCTTTCAGATCTGAAATTGATAAATCCTGCGTGAATGATGACAAATTCTTTTCCATTTACCCATATATCTTCATAAGCAGCAAACTCTTCTAAATAATCCATAATATCCTGCTGTTCTTCCTTTGTAAGTTTATGAAATTCGTCCAACGTGATCTGCCCACCAATATTCTGATACTCGATAATATTCTGTAGATTTTTTTCATCAATCTTATGAATCATTTCCTCTGTTATTTCCTGTGTAACAAAGTTCAGCACCTGCCTCAAAGCATATTCATGATTGCCAATAATCGGATACATATTAGGCTGCATCATCATATATTGAAGAATCTTTATTCCGCCGCGCCCTCTATCCACAATATCTCCATCAACATGTAGCTCATCCGCCTCTGAAAAATGAACCTGCTCAAGTATAGACATAAATCCTTCATAATTTCCGTGCAAATCAGACATTACATATACTGCCATAGCATTTCCCTCCCATGGGGTGCATCAAATAGATTACCTTTGCAGGCTTTCTCTTAATCAGTCTGCTCAAGTATTCTTTTTACTTCATTCTGTAATTCATCACTAAAGTCTGATAAATCA
>ERZ1026776.202-NODE-202-length-45438-cov-44.275411_pt1 | contig 45438 bp, 43 predicted proteins | sample MGYA00380125_ERZ1026776 | MGnify/ENA primary metagenome ERZ1026776 (study PRJEB33269, sample SAMEA4719761) | human gut metagenome | biome: human-associated habitat; feature: organic feature; material: feces | place: Cameroon | collected 2013-10 ...
TGATGAATATTGTTATATTCTTTTCAGTGCTTTCAACAAATTTGCGGAAGAACCAAAAAAAGCCCCATAGCATAACTATGAGGCACAACTATCTAAAAGAGAAACTTAAATTAAATCTTTACCTAAACTACTAACGGATGTTCATGATTGAATCCATTGCAGTGTTCTGAGTCTGCAGAGCCTGAGCATTAGCCTGATAGGTTCTCTGTGCAATAATCAGATCAACTAATTCTGATGCTAACTCAACGTTTGATAACTCTAAGTTAGCGCCTTTAATTGAACCTGCCATACCAGAATTAGCTTCACATGCCTGAGCTTCACCTGAGTTTACTGACTCTTTCCACTGAGTATCACCAACTTTGATTAAACCCTGAGGGTTTGTGAAGTTTGCCATTGCAACCTTACAGATCTTTGATGTTCTGCCGTTGGTGTATGAAGCGATCATTACACCATCTTCGTTAACCTGTACGTTCTCTAGGACACCTGTTGAGTAACCATCATTTGTAATGCCACCTACAGAGAACTTTGAGCTGCCGTACTGAGTGTAGTTAAGATCTGCTACGATTGACTGAGAGTCATCAACACCACCTCCCATTGCCTGTGCTAAAGTGAAGGCGTCACGACCTTTCTCAGGAGGATTTGCGCCACCGGCATTAGTGAATGTGATTACACCTGGATTCTGACCATTATTAATTAACTTACCGTCAGTTCCGAACTCTAACTGAATTCCTTTGAAGGTCTTACCTGCATCAGCAGAAGGGCTGTTAGCATCAACTTTTAAGTCAACACCACCTGCTACGTCAACAGGGTTACCATCAACATAAGTTAATACGTTCCAAATAGTGTGTCCGTCATTAGTTACCTTACCAGGGTGGTTCTGTGTACCGTCATTGGTATGATCTTTGATGAAGTAGTAAGTCAAAGTATGAGCTCCACCTAATGAATCATAAACAGTCTGTGATGAAGCATTAGTATATGTTGAGCTGTCAGTATGATCAAAGTTCTGGTAACCGTGAGCAGCCTGGGTTGCCTTTGAATCGGCGCCAGCAGGTAAGTTAAAGGTGATTCCAATCTTTGATGAAGCACGAGGTGCACCAGTGTCACTAGGAATTCTAATTGCTTTTGTAGATGTAATATCAAGATTTGTAACATTACCATCTTGATCTACTGGGTAACCTTGCAAGTAGTCACCCATAGCTGTAACAACATATCCATTTGGATTTAATTCAAAGGCACCGTTTCTGGTGTAGGTTCTGTCGCCATTGTTAGCTGTTGCTGTATCATTTGCTTCATTTGCTAACACAAAGAAACCATTACCGCTAATTGCCATATCAAGGTTATTACCAGTATCACCTGATAATGAGCCTTGTACGAACTGCTGAGCTACAGTAGTAGTATTTGTACCCATACCGGTAGCTGTTTTTGAACTTGTGAAAACAGAATTAGTGTAAAGATCGGCAAATTCAGCACGTGACTTCTTAAAACCGTATGAGTTAGCGTTAGCAATGTTGTTTGAAGTGGTATCTAAGTATTTCTGTGAACCATTTATACCAGTAATTGATGTATTGAACATAGCGTTTCTCCAAATAGATAATAGATAGTTTTTTTTCTCTCAAATTTATTTTATTTTTGAGCTTTTCTCTCTTATGTTTTATATAAAGCAAATGCTGTGCCAATTATTTTATTTATTGAATTATAAAGAATTTAATTTTTTTATATCGGAAATATTGAGCCATTTTGCCTTAAACGGCAAACAAATCTTTACTAAAAACATGCCTTTGCCGGTTACTTTTCTACTTAATTACTTGAACCATATATAGTAAAATTTACTAGATTTTTGTGAGGTAAATTATGAGTAAAGCTTTAGTCGTATTCTCAGGCGGACAGGATAGTTCTACCTGTCTTTACTATGCTTTAAAAAAGTATGACAAGGTTGCAACCATTGGTTTTAACTATGGTCAACGACATGATGTTGAGATGAAATGCCGTTTAGAGTTTTTAGAAGCTTTAAAGGCTTTTGATAAGGAATTATATAAAAAGTATGAAGGCGACAGAGTAGTAGATATGTTGTCTTTTAAAGATCTTACAGATTCAGCTTTAACAAAAGATCATGAAGACTATGTTATGAATGAGGAAAATCACTTACCAACCTCATTTGTACCAGGACGTAACTTAATCTTTATGTGCTATGCGGCAAGTTATGCCTATACCATTAAAGCAGATACTGTAATTACTGGCGTAGGACAGGCAGATTATTCTGGGTATCCTGATTGCCGAGACAACACCATGAAAGCTTTAGAGCGTGCTGTAAATTTAGGTATGGAATCAAATCTTAAGTTTGAAACACCTTTAATGTTCAAATCTAAAGCTCAGACTTTTTACCTAGGCTATGAATTAGGTGGTATGGATTTTGTAAAACTTATCGTAGAAAAAACTCATACCTGCTATGAAGGACAACATGATAAGTTACATGCTTGGGGGTATGGATGTGGAGAGTGCCCTTCATGTAAATTAAGAAAGAAAGGTTATGAGGAATTTTTAGATAGCCTGAAAAAGTAATTAAAAAGGCGCTCATTCTTGAGCGCCTTTTTAATTGAGATTTCAACTAGTTTTGAATTGACTTAATTTTATAGCTGTTTTCAATCTTATTGCGCTTAAAGTTAGACTGGAAGTTTTTAAGTGCAATTAAGAATGCCAGAATAAAGAAACCACCAGGTGGCAAGATTGCAACCATTAAGGTGTAGTCTGATGACATTACCGTACACTCTAATGACTTACCAAACTCTCCAAAGATATTAGATGCTCCCATAAATAAAGTACCTGAACCTAAGATCTCACGTAAAGCACCTAGCACAAACAATACTAAAGAAAAACCAATACCACAGCCTAAAGCATCAAAGAATGAGGAAATAGGACCATTTTTGCCGGCATAAGCTTCAGCTCTACCCATAATAATACAGTTAGTTACAATCAATGATAGATAGATACCTAACTGAGAGTAAAGATCCTGAAAATAAGCCTGAGTATAGAACCTTACTACGGTAACTAAAGTTGCAATTAAGAGTACATAAATTGGAATGCGAACTTCTTTAAAAATTAGCTTTCTAATTAAAGAAATTACAAAAGAACTTACACAAAGTACCAGTAAAGTGGCAAAGGCAAGACCTGTGGCACTAGCAGCAGAGGTTGTAACAGCCAGCAGAGGGCATAACCCCAGCAACTGACAAAGACCTGGGTTATTTGACCAAATTCCTTTTAAGAAGACTTTTACAATACTCTCTTTTGGTAGTTTTGTTTCTTTTGTACTAATATCAAGTTTGCCTTCTACAGGCTTTAAGTTTTCACTCATTTAGTTCTGTGTCCTGCATTTTGAAAATCTGTTTAAATCGAGCTCGTTAAGCTCTTTTAAAGCCATAGAGGTAGCAACTACGGTAGCACGAGAGGTTACAGTAGAACCTGTAATGTAATCAAAGTCACCGCCTAGCTTCTTAACATCCCAGTTTGCATCTTCAAGAGCGTAACCTGAGAATTGATCTAGGAAATTACCATGCGCTCTATCAACTTTATCTCCTAGACCAGGAGTCTCTAATGAAAACTGAATATCAGCTTTATAAACTTTTTTATCTTTATCAAAACCTGCAATCATCACTAATGGATTTGAATAACCCATTGAGGTTTCATAGGTCATTACATAACCTGTGATTTCTGAAGCCCTGCTTGCAACAAATAGCTTTTGGTTAGAACCAATGTATTTACTCTTTTTAATTTGATAACAGGTGATCTGATTTCCTTTATCTTTAGCTTCATCAGGTAATAAAGCTAAAACACGAGCATCAATACTGTTCTTTTGGTTTTCAGCAATTTGATCTTTAGTGGTGTTCTCAACATACAGAACAAGCCCTACACATAATGAACCTACAATAGCTAAAGACACTCCTGACAATAAAGAACGTAGTCCTTTATTCATGCGTTTTGTATCTTTTTCGTTAGTACCTAAAAGAGTCTCTACGTTAGTGTTTTTCATTATTGCAGTCCTCCTTTTTTGTATCTGTAGCCAAAAGGTCTTCTGTGAGTTAAGACATCAATTAAAGGAGCTGCTGCATTTGAAAGCATTACTGCAAATGCTACAGCATCTGAGTAAGAACCAAATGCTCTTAAGAGTACGATTAAGAAAGCAACTAAAATTGAGAAGTAGATACGTCCCTTTGATGTACCTGCATTAGTTACAGGATCGGTAATAATAAAGAATGCAGCCATCATGGTACCGCCAAAGAGTAAGGTGTCTAGCGGTGGCAGAAAGTAGCCTGGGAAGATATGTGATAGCAGTAAAGAGAAAGCGACAATGGCTACAAAGAAAACTACTACCATCTTAACTAAGATGATCTTAAAGGCAATCAGGGCAAGACCACCTAAAAGGTAGGCAATAGCTAAACAGAAATAAGCTAAATACTCAGATGACTGAAAATCTACATTTGTCTTCTTATATAAAGTACCGCTCTTTCTTGCCGACTTTATCTCTTCTAGGAAAGTAGCTCCAGTAGTAGCATCAGTATCTGTTGATGCTAATGACTTATCAACTACAACCTCATCTGTATTTGACATTGTACTTTCATCAGTATTTTCATCTAATAACGTAATGTTTAAAGCATCAATTTCTTTCTTTAAAGCATTAGCGCTTTTCTTATCGTAAATAACAGCTGAGGTTTTCTCTAATGATGCAACAGAAAAAGCAAATGGAGCAGGGGCAACCCATGATAAACCTACAACAGATGGGCTTGAAATTACGATAAAGACAAAACCAGCCATGGCTGGGTTAAAGATATTATTGCCAAGACCTCCGAATACAGCTTTAACCACAATAATTGCAAACACAGTTGCAACAATTGCGTAATAGCAAGGTAGAAGAGGAGGTAAGGTCATACCTAATAAAGCTGCTGTAACAACATAAGACAGATCAGACAGTGAATGTAAAACTGATCTGTGTCTTAAGATAGCAATCACAACTTCACAGACGATGGCTGTAATCAAACAGTTTATGAACTGAAAGAAATTACCAAAGCCAAAAAAGAAGATCTGAACTAAAAATGCTGGTAATAGACATAATGAGACTATTCCCATGATCATCTTAGTGGTCAATGGTGCTTTAAGATGTGGAGCTGTTTCAATTCCTAAGTTCTGTCTTGAAACTCCATTAAAATTAGTATTCATTTTTTACCTTTTAGCTCTCAATGTCTTTTTCTTTAACGCCTGTGGCAATGTATTGTTCTCAACCTTCTGCTCCTGATGAGAAAGTAATACCTGAGCAATTACCTTCTTTTGAGCAGGGTTTTGCAGACTATCATCAGGCTCTAATCCTACTAATGGATGATTCTCATTTTCAATTACAGGCTCGTTATTAGCTTTAATATTCAAAACATTATCTCTTACACCTGCCTGAGTTCTTAATGCATATGGCAGAACATCAACAACTTCAGCTTGTGCCTTAGCAACTTTAGTTTCTACATCATCCTTTTTAGGCAGAATTGATGTTTCAATATGGCCTTGATGCTTTGCTACCATCATTGCTTTTCTTTCAACATCTTTTATTCTCTTTACAGTTAGGGCTTCTTTTGAGTCTTCTGCTGTTACATTTGGTGCTATAGCAGTAGCATCTTTAGTAGCCATTAAAGCAGCTTTTCTCTCACGAGCCTTGGATTTAGCTTCTTCAATTGCTTTTTGACGAGCAGCAGCTAACTCTTCAGGAGACATGTTCTTTTCAGCCTCTTTTTGAGCTTTCATTCTGGCTAATGCTTCAGCTTTCTTCTTAGCACGAGCCTTTTCTTCTTCAGCTAAACGTTCGTTACGAGCTTCCATTCTCTGTTTAGCTCTTTCATTTCTAATCTCAGCATCATAAATATGCTTTTCTACTGCTTTTTCATATCTAAATTGAGCTGTAAGTGGAATATATGATGGGCAAACATAGGTACAGCAGCCACATAGTGTACAATCCTTAATTCCGCACATCTGTGCTGCAGCATGATTATGAGCTTTAGACTGGTTGTACATTTGATATGGCACTAAACGGCTAGGGCAAACTCTAGCGCAACGACCACAACGAATGCAGTTAGATGGCTCTTTAATTCTTGGGATCTCATTTGAGCCTGGAGCCATGATGCAGTTAACAGACTTGGTAATAGGTACATCAATTGAAGGTAGAGTAAATCCCATCATAGGTCCACCTAAGATAATTCTTTGGTGGAACTCAGGATTTAACTCATAGTTACTTAATACAAATCTTACAGATGTACCTAAGCGAACTCTTACATTTCCTTTTTTCTTTAAAGAATTACCTGTAACTGTAACAACTCTTGAGGTTAAAGGACGACCGTCTACAATAGCTTCCTTCACTGCTAAAACGGTACCTACGTTATCTACTACAATGCCACATTCTGAGGTATGAGCGTTATAAGGTACCTCGATACCGGTTAGGATCTTGATAAGATTACGGGCTGAACCTGACGGATATACAGTAGGGATCACTCTTACTGTTGCAACTTGTGCGCAAGCCTGTTCCATAGCAGAAATTGCTTTTGGCTTGTTATTCTCAATTGCAACTAAGGTTATCTTTGGATTTAAAATCTTGTTAAAGATCTTGATGCCTAATGCAATCTCACTTGCTCGCTCCTGCATGATTCTGTCATCACAGGTAATTGCAGGTTCACACTCGCAACCGTTGATTATTAGGACATTACAGCCAGAGATAGACTCATCTAATGCTGATTTTAATTTAATGTCTGTCTGGAATTGAGCACCACCTAAACCTTCTACTCCAAAATTATGCATTCTGGCTAAAAGTTCTTTACTGTTCATGCTCTCCCAATTAGGAAGAGGTGCAAGATCGATTTCCTCATCTAGACCATCTGGTTTAATTGTAATGCAAAGACCTGCATAGCCACTAGGATGTGGTAAAAGCTCTTTTGAAATAGCGGTAATGGTTCCTGATGTAGATGCATGGCAAGGTACTAATCTGCCGGTTGTAGCTGTTAAAGGCTGTCCTTTTTTAACATGATCGCCCACGTTTACCAAGATCTCACCATCTTTACCTAGATGTTTTTCAATTGGTAAACAAATAAGTGATGGTAACTTTAACTCTTCAATTTTGCAGTTTTCGGTGTCTTTGAGATCTTTTGGTTTAATGCCACCAAAGAACTTCCAAATTTTTGCCTGAGCAATTTTTTGTAATTGTTTAGATGACATTATTAGCTCCCACTCTTAATTTGAACAGAGTGTATATTCCAGTTGAAATGAGATAAATTGCGTTCAAGTCTTATTTTTTCAATACACTTTTCTGGACAGTTGTTAATACACTCATCACAGCCGATGCACTCTTCAGGATCGACTACATGAGGTTGTTTTAATAAACCAGAGATAGCATCAACAGGGCATTTTCTCTTACATTTACCACAACCTGTGCACTGTGATTCATGAATATAGGCAACCTGTCTTGGTGAGAAAAGCTGCTCTTCATAATCTTCAACATCACCTGAGTTAATACCTAGCATTGAAGCAATTTGTTTTGCAACATCAGCTCCTGCTGGTTTACATAAATTAGCCTGGGCCTTGCCATCAGCTAGAGCTTTAGCATAAGCTTGACAGCCAGGATATCCGCACTGACCACAATTAATGCCTGGCAATAATTTTTCAATACGCTTTTCACTGCTATTGCCACTTTTTGATTCTGTAAATGAAGACAGAATAGATAATAAAATACCTACAACGGCTAAAATTAAAGCTAATCCAATAATGAATTCAAAATTTATCATGCGGCACTTCCTGCAAAACCTGCAAAGCCCATAAATGCCATTGACAGCAATCCAGCTGTAACTAAGGCAATTGCAGTATTCTTAAATGGTTCTGGTACATCTGAAATTGCAAGTCTTTCTCTTATTGCTGCAAATAGAACTAATACAAGCGTAAAACCAAAGCCAGCACCTACTGTGAATGCTACTGACTCAGCAAAGTTAAAGGACAAAGAACCTTGTAAAAGAACCAAACCTAAAACAATACAGTTAGTGGTAATTAAAGGTAAGTAGATACCTAAAGAATTGTATAAATCTACGGATACAAAACGGATCACAATTTCTGCAAGCTGTACAGTTATCGCAATAATCACAATATCGATGATTAACTCTAACGACTCTAAAGAGTACAAAGTTAATATATAGGTATTAACTAGGTAACAGGCAATCGAGGTAATAAGCAAAACAAATGAAGTTGCAAGTCCCATTCCGGTTGCAGCCGAGATCTTATTTGATACACCAAGGAAAGGGCATAGACCTAAAAAACGGACTAATACAAAGTTATTAACGATTGCAGCACCGAAGAATAAAAATAAATAGTGAACCATAGATATTACGTGTATCCAAAACGTATTACATCAAAATAAACACATAAACAGTACCTTGAAGGTAATGTTCAATTAAGCTAATAAAATGGATTTTTTTTAGTTTGCTCTTGTAGGGCAACTGAGCAAGACATGTCACTTTAGTTAACTTGAATAAAATATCTTACACGCTGAATTTTAAATCTTTTTTTATAAAGTCTAAAGATATTGAGAAAAATTTTAAGTTTGCTTAAGTATTTTACTAAAGAAAGGCTATTTTTTAAAATTTTATTTGCAAAAACTAAAGGTCAAATGCAGATCTCATATTTTCAAACCGGAATTACCATTTTACATTTGAGTGTTTTGCTTGCCATAGTATGATCTTTCGATTTACAGACAGCTTACAGCATGTAAAATATCATCAATAAACGCTAGGTGTGATTCAATTTATGGCAACTAAAAACTCATTACTCAATCAAGAACAAAGAGAAAACATGCTTAACATTTTGTCAATGTGTTTTCCAAATCCTAAATCAGAGCTTAAATTTCATAATCCATTTGAGCTGTTGTGTGCTGTGGTACTTTCAGCTCAGGCTACAGATGAGTCTGTAAATAAGATCACGCCAGAGTTATTCAAACTTGCACCTACACCTTTTAAGATGAGTGAACTACCTGAAGCTACAGTGGGTAATGTAATAAGAACCATTGGACTATGGAAAGCTAAAGCATCTTATCTTGTAAAGTTATCAAAGATGCTTTGCGATGAATTTAATGGAGAAGTTCCATCTACATATGATGAACTTATTAAGTTACCAGGAGTAGGCTCAAAAACATCTAAAGTAGTTTTAAATGTTGCCTTTAATCAGCCTACAGTTGCTGTTGATACACATATCTTTAGAGTCTGCAACCGAACCGGCTTTTGTTTAGGTAAAACTGTTAAAGAAGTTGAAGATAGGATTGTGCCTTTAATTGACGAGAAGTATCTTCTTCAAGCTCACCATCTTTTGTTACTTCATGGAAGATATGTTTGTAAAGCTCGCGCTCCACTTTGTAATGAATGTAAAATAGCACCAATTTGTAAGAAAAGAATATAAAAGGAAAAGTCATGACGTATTTAGTCGATTCTCACTGCCATCTTTCAAGCTTATCTTTAGAAGGCAAGGCAGGTGACAAAATTGAACAGATAATTGCAAGAGCAAATCATGTCGGTGTAACACATTTTTTAAATGTATCTTGTACAACTAAAGAATTCGCTAAAAACTGCGAAATTGCAAAGAATTATGACAATATCTATTTAGCCTTAGGTATTCATCCATTAAATCTTGAGGATGATCCTGATTGGAAAGATGATGAATTAATTAAAAATCTTGAAAGTTCACCTAGGGTTATTGCTGTAGGTGAGACTGGTCTTGATTATCACTATGCTCCTGAAACTAGGGAAATTCAGATCCTATCTTTTGCTAGACAAATTAACATTGCTCATACAGTTCACAAGCCTTTAGTAATTCATGCTAGAGAGGCTAAAAAGGATACACTGGACATCATGAAAGCTGAAAACGCTCGTGATGTTGGAGGCGTGATCCATTGCTTTACAGATACTATTGAGATGGCGAGAGCCTGCCTTGATATGGGCTTTTACATTTCATTTACAGGTATATCAACCTTTAAAGGTTCAGATAATGTAAGAGATGTTATTAAATATGTGCCAGTTGACAGAATGATGGTAGAAACTGACTGCCCGTATCTAGCACCAATTCCTGTAAGAGGTGTTGAGAATGAACCTGCTTTTGTAAGATATACCTTAAAGTTTATAGCTGATTTTAAAGGTATTAGTGAGGATAATTTTGCTTCAATCACATCAGCTAATTTTGAAAATCTATACGGTTTAAAGCTAGGTGAGATTAAAGAGCCAGATGTGAAATTCAGCACTTATAAGCTTGAAAAGATAATCGATAAGCCATTTGAACAGTAAGTAAATCAGCTCTTTTCTTACAAGTTTCATGAGTGTGAGAAAAGAGCTTTATTGTATTACAAATTGTCAAATGGAAATTGAACTGAATATCTTGCTTACTGTCCTAATAAAACAGGATTTACAAAGGTGAAATATCCATTAGTAAAGATAATCTCCAGCATTAACAAAATTGCAGTGATAAGCTGCAAAGCACATACCATATCTGTGCTTGCCTTTATTCCTTTAACTAACATAAATTGACCGATAAGTACTCTTGAGAGTAAACAAATTCCTAACATGGTCAGAGCTATCTGCCAATCAAGAACTACAAAAGTAATTGCCAAACAGATAACAGCATCTGCAATCAAACCTTTTAAGCCTAAGGTTCCAAATGAGCTTACAGGATCATCTGATGATCCGAAGTTTAAAGTTGTAGCTGTAAAGGAACTTATCATAAAGACGACAGCAAAAACTAAGCAGAAATAGAAATCAATTTCCATATACTTGGTGTAATACTGAATTGATCTTGCAAATAAGCTAATTACAAACATTGTAACTAAAATTTTGCCATAGGTATCTAGCTTTCTTAAGGAAATGGCTGTACATAAATGTCCTATTCCTCTGAAAGCTCCTGAACCAGTTAAAGCAAAGAAGAACAGAGCGGCAACTGCAGCACAAAATGAACCACTCTGACAAACTGATTGCATAAACATAGCAAGTAAACATGTAACAAAGCCAATTACAAAATAAGGTAGTGGCATAAAAGCAGGAGCTGATGGTCCTAAAATTGATAAGGATTGTTTAGGGAACAAGGCTCCTAAATTTGTAAAGTTAAAGAATGATGCTACAAGCTGTCTTATAAAGACTAGAACATAAACAAAAGCAGATATTTCATTGTTAACTTTAGTCTGATTGTCAGCAGGTACACTTTGATTTTGTACTCGCTGCTGATTTTGCATATTTGGCTGTGTCTGAACATTCTGATTAAAACCAGACTCTTGGCTTTGAGCTATCTGTGGATCAAAGTTTAGGTTAGTGTTCTTTACATTGGCAAAAATGCTTGATTGTGCTGTGTTGCTATCAATATTTTGTGATTGATTATTTGCAAATGCAGCTTGCTGATTCAGATTGTTATCAGCAAGATTATTTTGAGTATTAGTATTCTCAAAAGAAGGCTCAGCAAAATTCTTAGATGAAAGATTATTTTCTACAGATGTATTTGTCTCTGTTGGTGAATTTACATGAATATTATTGTTTTCATCAGCCTTATTATTTTTCACAGACACAGAGTTCTGTGAATTCTCCTGAGCATCAGCTGACATATGAGCAGATAAGTCACCTTGTACCATAGTGTTATTAGAGAACAAGTCTGTCTGAACAGGTGTTTTTTCTTCTTTTTTAACTTCCTTCTTTGTTTTTCTTGGCCTTAAAGGTTCACCTGGAGCAATGTATAAATGACCTGAGTCACGACCTTCTTCATTTAAATAAGCTTCATTAGCTTTATAGGTGTAATAATCGTGCTTTTTTAATTCTCTCTCTGATGGTCCTACCGCATAAATAGTCTCTTCTTTCTGACTTTGAGTCTTAGGTTGAGATAGACCTTGAACTTGCTTATTATCATATAAAGATGACTGTAGTTCTTGTTGAGGCTGTATATTCTGAGGAGGAACAATATTAGTAAAGCCTGGGTCTGAAAAAGCACTGGCAAATTGTTCTTGAGAATTTACGTTATGATTTGCATTTTGTTGAGCAGGATCAATTGATGAAAAATTCTGATTTACCTGACCAAACCTAGGTTCAGAATCGAAATCTCTATTGATTGTTTTTCCTGAAGGCTGGTTACCATTAAGGCGTATCTTCTTAAATAGAGATGCTACCTTACCAGAGTCATCATTTTGCTGATTATTTTTGTTTTTAGAAAAGATTCCAAAAGCCATTAGATTTCCTTCTGAACTTAATTTATATAAGGCTATTTAAAAGCCTAAACATGAATCAGATAACTCAATTTTGTATAAAACATTATATAGTTTTTTGAACAACCATATAATTCATTTTGAAAGTGTTTTCTATTGTGCTTTGTACTTTACACTTTGAATCTTGTTTTCAATATGATATTACAAATCGTAAAGACAAATACAATTATGCATAGATAATGCAAGTTTAGAAATACATAAACTTGCATATACTTCTAGTTTTGCAATATTCTGAGCAAATCATAATTTCTGTATATTCTATTTCTCTTAACTTCTTTGTCAACGAATAACAATCCTTTATCAGACAAAGAATTGAGCGCTTTTCGAACTGTAATTGTTGAACCGATAGAAGAATCGAAATCTGAAACTTTGCAATAAGGCTTTTGAAAAGTATACATCCATACTTTTTTTTCAGTGTCTAATCGACATTTTGAAAGACCTTCTTTAGCTAATTGCTCAGCGTTTTTCATTTTATCTATTAGTTTTGATGCCATACGTTCGCAACATTCAAGAAAAAATTTTATCCATAGGTACCAATCAGGATTATCTCCTCTTATTCCATTTAATAATGCATAATACCTGGCTCTTTCTTTTTCTAATTCTTCACTAACAAGAAAAACAGGAAAATCTACAAGATCGTAACTCATTGCCATTAATGCAATAAGGATACGACCTAACCTTCCATTACCATCCAAAAAAGGGTGTACTGACTCAAATTGAGCGTGCATAATAGCAATTTTTATCAATGATTCTATTTTTTCATCAAGGACTACACCTTCAGAACCATTGTATTTTTTGAATGATGAATGAACCTCTCCGTTCATGAAGTATTCTAAATTTGCCATATACTGAGGTATTTCAGCAGCGGACACTGGAATATAAACAGCGTGTTCTATATTGTTATCTGGACCAATAAAATTTTGAATTTTGCGGTATTCTCCGCCAGCTGAGCTGGTTCCTCTGGCATTCGTCATCAAAACTTTATGTAAATTTTGTATCAATCTAGTACTAAAAGGCATTCCACTTTTAATTAAATCAACTCCAAGATCTAACGCTTTTTTGTAATTTAAAACTTCTTGTTGTTCCCAACCTTTCCTGTTAGAAGGTTCTATCATTTCTAAAAATGTAACTTGTGTGCCTTCAATCTTGGTTGATTGTACAGATTCATTAAGAGAAAAAATGCTGACGAGAGGAGAAGCTACAATGGAATGTGAAAAATCACTTTTCATAGTTCCAATTTGTAAATTAACCTTAGCAAGTATTTTATAAATATCTATCATTTGTTGTGCCGAAATGACAGGAGGTAGTAGTTGAACACCTTTTTTAGCCATTTTTTACTCCATTTTATTTTTTTGATATAAAATAACAAAATAAAAAAATGTATTTTATAAAAAAATAGAAGATATAATTTATTAAAAAATTATATCTTAAAATATTGTTTTATTCTACTTAAAGAATAGGATTCTATAAAAAGTTATAAATACAATGTTGCAATTTAATCTTACACAAGAATATTATTAATAAAACTTTAATAAAGCAAAATATAATAAACCACGCTCTGCTCCAATGAGATATGACATATAAAGTCCATATTAGGATTAGTCAAAATGATAAAATTAGAGAATATACACAAAGTTTATCAGCTAGATAAAAATCATAGTTTGCATGCATTAAAAGGTATCAATCTGACTATTAACAAAGGTGAAATCTTTGGTGTGATTGGTCTTTCTGGTGCAGGTAAATCAACACTTATTAGAATCATCAATATGCTTGAAACTCCAACCGAGGGCAGGGTAATTATTGATGGTGAAGATATAACTGACTACAAAGAAGTTCAGTTAAGAAAAGTAAGACAATCGATAGGAATGATCTTCCAGCAATTCAACCTATTATCTTCAATGACTGTAGCTCAAAACGTTGCCTTTCCACTTGAGCTGAATCCTCAAAACGATAAAACGACCATAAAAGCTAAGGTTAAAGAATTGCTTGAAATGGTTGGTCTTGCAGATAAAGCAGATGTTTATCCTGCTCAGCTCTCTGGAGGTCAGAAACAGAGAGTAGGTATTGCAAGAGCTTTAGCAACAAATCCAAAGATCTTGCTGTGTGATGAGGCAACTTCAGCCTTAGATCCGAAGACAACAAGCTCAATCTTGAAGTTACTACAAGATCTTAAAAAGAAGCTCAATCTTACTATCGTGATTATTACTCACCAGCTAGAAGTAATTAAAGAGTGTTGCGACAGAGTGGCCGTTATTGACGATGGTTTAATCAGTGAGATGGGTAAAACTATTGACGTTTTTGCAAATCCTCAAAAGGAATTGACTAAGAGATTAGTAAGTGCCGTAGTAAGAAAGGATCTGAATGACCTATTAGAATATACAACTCTTAATGTTACTTATAAGGAAGGTTCTAAAGCTTGGTTTGAAGTTTTGTTCTTAGGAGATAAAGCTGAAGATCCTGTGATCGTTGAAGTTGCTGAAAAACTTGGTGTTAAGATTGGTATTATGGCGGGTCAAATCAATCATATTCAAAATGAGCCTCTAGGTGTTCTAATTATTGCTATAGAAGGCAGTGAAGACATCATAGAAAAAGCAAAAGTTGAGCTGGAAAACAGGGTATACAGAGTTAAGCTTTTAGGTTATCAGCTAAAGGAGGCAAAATAAATGGTAGAGTTTTTAACTTCTCTAGGACTGTCATCCTATGCAGCAAAGGTTTCTGTACTTTTGTTTGACGGTACCATCGAGACTTTCTACATGGTGTTGTTAGCAACAGCAATCTCAATCATTGTTGGTGTGCCTTTAGGAGTAATTTTACTTGTAACCTCTAAAGGCTATTTCTGGTATTCACCAGTGTTTTACTCTGTATTAGGCTCAATTGTTAATGCCTTAAGATCAATTCCATTTATTATATTAATGGTGGCAATTATTCCTATTACCAAGTTCTTTGTAGGAACCAGCATTGGTACAACCGCAGCAATTGTACCATTGACAATTTCAACTATTCCTTTTTTAGGAAGACTAGTTGAAACATCATTAAGAACTGTATCTTATGGTCTTATTGAAGCAGCCCAATCAATGGGAGCCAGCCCATTTAGAATCATCAGAAAAGTATTATTGCCAGAGGCTCTGCCTGAGCTCATTCAGAACTTTACTCTAACCGTAATTGTAATCATTGGCTGTTCTGCAATGGCTGGTACCATCGGTGGTGGTGGCCTAGGTGACATTGCAATTCGCTACGGTTATCAAAGATTCCAAGTATCTATTATGGTTCTAACTGTAATTATCTTAATTCTGATGGTGCAGTTAACCCAGCTTGTAGGTGATTACCTAACCAAGAAAGTCGATCACAGATAGTATTTTTAATGTCAAAAATTCAGAAAGAAGAACTAGTTGTAGCTCTTCTTTTTATTGTAATTATAGCCGTTAGCTATAAGCGTTAATTCAAAAATAGTATTATTAACTTGTTGATCTTCAAAAGTAATAGGGGCATATTATTACTAACGAAACAAATCTGGTAAGAATCATTTTACGGAGAATAATATAATGAATAAGATTAAGTCACTTTTAGGTTTAGCCGCATTAACTGCAGCATCATTCTCATTTACAGCGCAGGCTAATGAGACCATCACCATTGGAGCAACTCCTGTACCACATGTAGAGATCCTTGAAGTTGCAAAGCCAATTCTTGCAAAAGAAGGCTTTGATCTAAAAATTACAGAATTCAATGATTATGTTCAGCCAAATTTGGCAGTTGCAGATGGTCAGTTAGATTGTAATTTCTTCCAACATCTACCATACTTAGAGTCTTTCGTTAAGGATCGTGGTTCAGACTTAGTAAACGTTGGTGGTATTCATATTGAACCAATGGGCGTTTACTCAAGAAAGATCAAAGACTTAAAGGATCTAAAAGATAGGGCAACAGTTGCAATTCCTAATGATCCAACCAATGGTGGTCGTGCTTTATTACTTTTACAGTCAGCAGGTTTAATTACTCTTGAGGATCCAAAGAGTGTAACTTCAACTCCTTTAGATATTAAAGAGAACAAGAAGAACTTAAACTTCAAAGAATTAGAAGCACCTCAGCTACCACGTTCTTTAGATGATACCGATATTTCAATCATCAATACCAACTACGCAATCGGTGCCGGTTTGAATCCATTAAAAGATGCTTTATTTATTGAAAAGTCAGATTCTCCATATGTAAATATTGTAGTTGCTAATTCAAAGACTGCTAAATCAGAAGGTGTTCAGGCATTAGTAAAAGCTTTGAAGTCACCTGAGGTTAAGAAATTCATTCTTGACAAATACAAGGGTGCTGTTGTACCAGCATTCTAATATCAAGCAATTTTGATTAATAAATATTTAAAAGGGCAGGATCTCTTAAAAGAGGTTCTGCTTTTTTATTATTTGAAACTGCAAGAAGATAACATTAAAAAGATAATATATGATTGATCGTAGAAGTTATGAAGACGGTCAATTTGGTTATATATAACCAATTCAAACAAAGAGATAGAAATGACAGATACCCAGAAATACAAGTTGTTACCAGTAGGTGGTGATACCTATTTAGAAATCATTACCAAAAATAAATACTATGTTGATAAAACTTTATATCTGAGATCTGTTTTTGCTGAGGATGGAAGTTCGGTTCTTTTATTTACAAGACCACGCAGATTTGGCAAAACCTTACTTATGGACATGTTTGCCGATTTCTTTCGCTTAAACTATCTAAATCCTTCAGATACTACTTTTCAGCAAAAACGCTTTGCAGATAAAAAATCATGAAAGATAAAGCGTTTGTTGATAAGTACATGGGACAATTTCCCGTTATTTTTATTTCATTAAAAGATATTAAAGGTATCAATTATGATATTGCAAAAGGTGGTCTTATTAATCTTGTTAAAGAACTTGCAAGAACCTTCAGTTTTCTTCAAAAAAGCGAAGTTCTCTCAGAAGATGATAAATTAGACTTAAAAAATCTGTGCAGTGATGCCTACCTAAAAGATCCATTTAACCAAAACAACCTTACTTCAGCATTAAGTTTTCTGAGTTCTTGTTTATATAAACATTTTAAAAGACAAGTAATTCTGTTAATAGATGAATATGATGTGCCATTAGCAAAAGCAGCTGCAGGTAAATACCATAAAGAGATGGTAGAACTTATCAGTTCTTTTTTAGGAGTACTAAAAAGCACACCTAAAAATACCAACGAAGACACAGCTCCAATTTTGAAAGTTGTAATGACAGGCTGTTTAAAAGTAGCTAAAAACTCAATTTTTACAGGTGTCAACAATGTTGTTGTAAATACAGTTCTGAATACCAGACTAAATTTACATCAATCATAGGATTCAACAAAGAAGAGACAAAAAAAGTCTTAGAAGACTATAACCTAAGTGACTATGAGGGGATGGTCAAAGAAAACTATGATGGATACAGATTCTATAATGAAGAGATGTTCTGTCCATGGGATGTTATCAACTTCGTTGCAGAAAACTATGAGCATAAATTAAATGGAACAGAATCTTATATAAAGCCAGGCAACTATTGGAATGCAACGTCATCTTCTAAGATTTTACAGGAATATTTAGGTTACCTAAACAAGAGTATTAGAGAGAGTCTTCAGGATTTAGTGGATGGAAAGAGTATTGAAGTAAAAATCAATGATTCTATGAATTATGACGATTTAAAGCTTCATGATCCTGACGATTTCTTCTCATTATTACTGCATACAGGATATTTAACAGCAGTAGGCAATCCTTCAAAGAATAACTATCTTGTAAAGATCCAAAATAAGGAAATATTAGAGTGTTTTAACTCTAATATTACAGAATGTTTTAATGACATGGTAAAAGAAGGACCTGATTTTAAAGCAGTTAACATTGCAAAATCCTTATTAAAAGGAGATGAAAAGAAAGTTGAAGACTTGCTTTCAGAAGTTATCTTAACTTATGTATCAACAAGAGACTTTGCCACAAAATCAAATCCAGAGAACTTCTATCAGGGCTTTTTATCAGGAATATTCGTAAATTGCGAAGATGTAATTTCAGACTACAGGTCAAATGCAGAAGCAGGTTTAGGATATCTGGATTTTTCTTTTAAAGATGATCCTGGCAAAACAGCTGTAGTTATTGAAATTAAATCCTGTACAAGTACAGATGAACTACTAAACGCTCAGAAAGTAGCATTAGAACAGATTAAAGAAAAGAAATACGCTGAAAGTTATATAAAAGACAGCTCAATCGACCACGTCTATGCTTATGCAATTGCTTTTTCTAATAAATACTGCAGAGTAAAAGTAGAAGCACTTAAGTAAATTTACAGATCTTTATTTCAAAACATATTCAAGCATATTCCAATAATCATGAGTAAGTACTGATGGTTATTGGTTATAATTATAAAATTTAACATAATATAAATTATGCGAAGTTGTGTAGAAAGACTTACAACAGCTTGATTTGCTTTAATTTTTTAAAAATCTCAAAATTGAGTTTTTTGAGAATTTTTAAAATGCACATAATATTTTATATTTTCTTTTCTGACCTGTGCTAATCAGTGACGTCTAATATAAATTTTTTAGATTAATAGATCAAGTCTATTTTTATCAAAAATATTAATAACTTCAAATTCCTCATATTAATCACATTTCTTGAATGGCTCTTTTTGGAGCATTTTATCTTCAATCTCATGGATGCTCTTAAGCTCAACATAGCCAGTTTGATTTTGCTTCTTATCAGAGTTACCAATGTATGTATAGAAGGCTTTATAGTCCTTTGAATATTTGAGCCATATTCCTATTGGTTCATCGTCTACAAGCAAAACCTCCTCTAACATCAAACGACAGGCATATAAAATGTCATTGATGTTAATGTTTTTCAGGTTAATGTGATTACCTATGACGTTCCATGTCATCAGAAGACTTTCTAAGTCAAAGGCCTGATTCGGATCTTGCGGGTGAAATCTTGCGTACAGGATTAAAAACTCATTTATATAGTACAAACAACGGTTAGATTTAAGATGATAGCTGGATAATATCTTCTCTTTCTTAGCAGAATTTGGATCATCTTCCATGATTGTTCTGTTAATCATTTCTGTACGGATTTTTCTTATAGTTTTATCGTTAATGTTGGTAAAACAAGTGATGTAAGAAAACGATAGATGATATCTTAAAAGTGTCTGTACTTCTGTTACGTTGGCATTGATCCTCATATTGTGAATGTTCGCAATATTGAGTGGCTTAGATGAAATTGGTTCTTCTGTAACCCCTGCTGGTAAATTATGTTCTTTGCTTGTCATTTATTCTCTCCTTCGTATTTATGACTTCTTCAAGCTCTTAATCGAACATCTTGTTTTTTACTAAGAAAGGCATCTTTTTCTTAAATAATTCCATATCAAGATTTTGACCTGAAATAATCTGTAAGTACTTAAGTTCCAGCAGGTCTTTTCTGCGTTTACTGTCTTTGTCTGAATCCAAAATATTTGCCAATAATTCAGTAGTAAAGCGCAATTCCAGTTTGATAGGATATTTAGAAAGAAATGACATTACCTGTGTGTATGAATTAGGTGCTCTTAATATTCTTTCAAATTCTGGAATAATACCAAGCTGAAAAGCCCCTATGTGCCCTTTGGTTGGACGTACGTCAAGAATGTGTATGATTGCTGCCCAGAAAGTTGTTGAGTCTGAACTCGAAACTGACTGATTGTCCTTTTGTACCTTAAAGTCATTAATTAGATTTTTCTGATAACTTAATGGTATGCAGAAAGACAAGAAGTACGGATCACGAAGAACATCAAACACAGAATAATCTGTGACATGGGTAATTATGTTTCTTATAGAATTACCTAAACTGAATAGGTTGAAGATAGCTTCTGCCTCTTTTGGATTTTCATACATTGAAGCTTTTTTGAGAAGTCCCCATAATTCTTTTTCAAGTTCATATAAATCTATATGAGAGACTTTTATGTTTTTAGCTAAAGTTCCTATAGGATCATATATCAGTTGATCAGAAACCAAATCGTGCTGGGTAAATGTTTTTTGAAGTTCATTTCTAATTCTACTGTCATCTCTGCCCATTCTAGGAGTAAGCAATCCATGCGGGGTCTTATTATAATCAGTCATTATAAATTCCCCTTCTTAAGATTTTTGTATACAGCGATTACTCTCTCTCCATAAGCCTTAGCTCTCCAGGCTGTGTATGAATGATAGCGTCCAATACCTACAGACTTGTTATAAGGAGCTGAATCCATAGCATTCTTCAGTATTCTGCTTGCGACCTTTACGTTAATTTCAGGATTTAAAAGTTCACTAGGATCTTTAACTTTTGAAAAATGAATTCCATTGATCTGCATTAACCCCACATCTAACTGTTTCTTACCATATTTTCTAATACAGTAAGATAACCATTTCTTGGCATTTCTAAATGTAGTTGGGTATACAGGTCCATCTGGAGTACGAATTACGTACTTGTGAGGTGTAACTAATGAGATGTTGTTCTGTTTTGAAGCTTTTGCAGATTCAACCAGTGAAATGGAATACAAAAGCAGTGGATCAACATTTTCTGTTAGACCGACTGTTTCATATACAGAGCCTTTTAAAAAACTTGTCGACTGTTCAGCATGTGCATGTACGACAAGAGAACTCGCCACAAGAGTGGCAAGCATAAGCTTTTTTAAACGCATTTTTTGTACCTTTGATTTTGATTTGTAAATGCGATTTTATCAGAAAATATATCTTTATTAAAAATAGTTTTGTATATTGAATTTTTCACTGTCCAGATGTAAATCTCATTTTTTAGTCAAAGTTACCCCTTATTACTTACAGCTGTACGTATCTCTTTTTTTACAATTTCACTATCCATTTTTAGAGATCTAAATCATGAAGAAAATTAACAAACTGTTGCTTGCAGTAATGTCAGCTTCGGTACTTACATACTCGACAGTTCAAATCTGTTATGCAGAACCGCCTGAGAAGATTAACGTCAAGATAGACACTCCTCAGGTTAATAAAAACTCTTTCTGGCGAAAGACTTCTGAAGGTTACTGGTGGTATAAGCAACCTTCTGAGAAGAAGATTGCCAAGAAAAAGAAGAAAGAAGAGCCTAAACCAAAAGTTGAGCCACAAGTTGCTAAGGTTGAGCCTCCTAAAGAGGAAAAGTCTGAAGAACCTAAAGAACAGGCTCCTGTTATGTTCAGTGCTGACTGGGTTAAGGAAAATCTTGATGTATACAGAAAGGTTGCATGGGATAACCCAACAGTAGAGAACTTAAGAGCTTATCTGTATCTTCAGCGTTTTGCTATCGACCGTTCTGAACAGTTTGCTTACGCTGGTCGTATGGCTGTTGAAGGCGATCCTTACTTAGATGAGTCTGCTCGTTCACCAATTGGTGGTGCAGCTAATCGTGAGCGTAAAGTTATGATTGACCATAATCAAGCTGCAGTTTTAAGCAAAATTTACAGTAAAGTTGGAATATTCTTTGTCTTTAAAAACAATTGTTACATCTGTCAGCTACAGGCTGAAGTTCTTCAAGGTGCTAAGGTAGAAAATAAAATGTCTATAACTGCAGTTTCTATTGATCAGCCTTCAAAAGATAATCCTGTTGCAAAAATGTTCCCTGATTATGTAGTAAATCCTGATATTGTTTCTAAGTTAAAAATTAGAGCTCTACCAGCTTCATTTTTCTTTGATTCAACAACTAAAGAAATTAAGCCATTAGTTCAAGGTTACGTAACCATCTCTGACTTAAATCAGAGAACTTTGACTGCGGCTCAAAAATACAACTGGTTATCTAAAGAAGAGTTCGACATTATAAAGCCTTTCGATACTGTTACTTCATTATCATCAACATTAAGCACTGACTCTGATTTAGCTTCAAGACTTGTTACTCTAAAAGAAGAAAAAAATCCTTATGGTAAGGATACAAATTACGTAAGTCCTTCTGTACTCGTTAAAGAAATTCAAAAGACTAAAGATTCTGAAATTGACAAGATTAAAGATTTCGCACCAAGAGGTTATTAAAAATGTTTTTAAGAACTCAAATCTCAAAAACTTCAAAAGCTGTTAATACAGTAATTCATTCGGCAAAGTTAATTACAACTATCGGCACATTGAGTGCAATGCTTGCAGTTTCTTCGCCAAATATCTGTTTTGCAAAAAACTGGCTCGAAAATGCAATGAGTCAGTCTTTAAAGGGAAGTATGTCTAATTCCACTGGTGCTAAAGCTTTTTCTACTGGAACAAGAAATGTTTTATCTGGTGGAAGTACCACAATTAGAACTAAAGTTTTTAATGACAATATTTTGTCTTTTTCTCCTCCAAGTTTTAGTGCTGGATGTGGTGGATTAGATTTCTTTGCTGGTTCTTTTTCTTTTATTAATGCTGACCAGTTAGTTCAGTTATTCAGAGCTGTTATGGCTAACTCAATTGGTGTGATGTTTGATATGGCATTAAGAGCCGTGTCCCCTGCATTAGCCGCAATTATGCAAAAATTCTCAGATATTATTCGTGAAGTTAATTCTCTTTTAAGTGATAGCTGTGCTATTGCTAAAGGTATCTCTGTAGATATTGGTAGTGCTTTAGGTATGGAGGGTTACGACTCAAAAGATGGTTTCATGAAAAAAGCTACAACTGCTGCTAATAATATTGCTGGTAGTGCTGCCGGTATTGCTGATGACTTTGGAGTGTGGTTTGGTTTCCAAAATGGTAGTACTAATTCTGGAGGTTCAGCCAAAATGACAGCAGGTAATCCAACAGCTACACAAAAATTAAAGGATCAAAATTTAACAGGAAACTTAGTTTGGAATGTTTTAAAGCACTCTAGCCAAACTTTAAGTGGAAGAATGACAGAAATGTTTAAAGCATCAGGTTCCCCAGAAGAAACAATGATGTCTCTAGTGGGCTACATTATTGCAACTCCCCCTTCAACAAATTTAAAACAGACTAAAAACACTAGCGATGATACTGACTTTGTTTATAAAGATCCGTCATTAGATCTTGAAGCCTTCCTTGTAGGAGCAAGTGCACCTAAAGGTTATTCACCTTTTGTTTGTGATACTCAGGATGAATGCTTATCTCCTGAACCGAAACCAGACCCTAAAGCAGTTGGTTTTATGCAAGTTCTTTATAGACAGTTATGTAATGCTGATAGTTTAGATTCACCTTGTTCTTCAGATAGTGCTGTAGGTAAATTAGAAAATAACGCTAATGCAGGCAGAGATTCTGTTTCAGATATTGAAGCTGCTACTCTTATGGTTTTACCTCCTTTAGTAAGATCTAAACTTGCTGAACTACAAATTAAAGCAGGATCTGCAAATCAATCTGGTGGAGAAAGTGCAGGTGGCGTATTTATTCGTGAACAGATTAAACCAATTGCGTTAAATGTAGCCTACAGCTTTACTCAAGAAATGTTTTCAACAATGAGTGCCCAAACAAAATCATCTAAAGGTTCAACTTCAATTAAAGAAGTAGGTAAACAGGTTGTAAATGCCAAGAATGACATTTATAAGCAATACGATGTATTGGCAAAGAAATATGGAACTTTAGATAGAACATTACAAAATTTAGATGCTCTATTAAAGAATTATGACAATATACCTTTAGCATCGTCTATTCCTTTAGATTCAACCATCGGTAATTATACAAACGGTAATAAGTAAGGATTTTTTATGGATTATTTGCCAACGATATATGCATGTGGTGATGCCTATTATTTAGGTAAAGTGCTGGATGCTGTCGCTATGATTTGTGGTACCAATGGTGGCTTGGTAGGAGCTACAGCTGTTGGCGCTTTAATTGGCGTTATTATCATTGCTTTCCAAACAGTTATTAGATTGAATGGTATTAACATTCATCACATGATTGTTTGCTGGGTAATTTATGTTATCAGTTTTGGAACGACAACTGATGTGGCTATTCAGAGTGTTTACAGTGATGGAACTGTAGTTCAAAAGGATAATGTTCCGGCAGGTCCTGCGTGGATTGGAGTAATTGTCTCAAATATTGGCTACCACATGACAAAAAAGATGGAACAGGCTTTTGGTGATGTTGATGAAAGAGCTGTTATAACTAACAATAATGGTAACGGTTTTGCCAATGCTCTCTATATATTAAATCACATGTCTCAGTTTGGAGAAAAAGGTCCATTAAGAGCAGCAATGGCTAAAACAACAACAGGTAGAGATTTATTAACCAATCTTACTGTTTATACACGAGACTGTACTACTAAGGCTATTTATCTTGGTCCTAAGTGGGGTGGCAAAACTTATGAACAAATTATTACACAGCCTATTGAAAAAGCATTTGAGTTTGAGTCCAAAATCTATTTTACTGAAGTAAGAAATGCCGGTCAGACTCTTGAGTTATCTTGTACAGATGCTTGGAAAACCATTACTGAACAAATGAATGGTAAAGCTTTTGATGAAATTGATACTTATTCAGTACAGGAATTAGCAAGTAAAGCTGGCTTCTGTACAAGAGAATCTGATGGAAGCAGTAGTTGTCAGATTGAGACTCCAGACGAGTTGATGAATAAGTTTCAGCGTACATCTTTAAATGCATTAACAAATTCATCAGTAAAAGCACAAAATTATATGCTTACATCTGTAGGCAGAAATATCTTAAATCTTGGTTTAGCACAAGGCTATGCTACATATAAAGATACAAACTCAGCAGCTATGTTGGCTCAAGCAATTGAACAACGTAATGTTCAATGGGCTGCTGAACAGTCAATGTTTTTAAATTCTGTTAGACCTATGATGGCTTTTATGGAGTCTTTTTTCTATGCATTAACTCCATTCGCTGCTGTCTTTGTGATGTTGGGTCTGTTTGGTTTAGGATTATTTTTTAAGTACATTCTTTTGCTTATCTGGGTTCAGATGTGGTTGCCAGTTATGGCGATTGCAAACATGTACATCATATCTGCTGCTAAAAGAGAGATGAATTCAATCATTTCAGGATTTGCAGGGCAGAACTTTGACGCCGCTAAAAATGGTTCAATTTCCATTTATGCGTATGACCAGATGTTAGGTGCTGCTAAAGATTGGGTAGCAACTGGTGCTATGTTCCAAGCTGCAACTCCCCTACTGTCATTGATTATTATCTCAGGTTCTGTTTACGCCTTAACATCATTAACTGGTCGTATGGCTGGTGCTGATCATATCAATGAGAAGATTGTTGCTCCTGATGTTGTGGCTCCGGCTGCGGCTATGGGAATTCAGCCTAGATATACCGTTGATAGTAATGGTTATAAATTATCTGGATTTACTGATACTTCTATTAATCTTCAGAGAATGATGAGCCAAGCCAGATCTCATGCCCATAGTCAATTAAATGCTACAACAGGTGCATTACAAAGTTTAAATAGCACTATGTTTTCTAGGTTAGGTGCTGATTTACAAGATAATGTAACTTCAGGTGGTTATTTAAAGAGTGATGCTTCCCAAGAAGCTCAAGCTGCACAACAGATTATTACAGATATGGCTAACACTCTTAGAAGTCAAGGTGTAACAAATGCTGATGAAACAGCTACTTCATGGGCAGTTTCAATTGGCTTAAACTCAAGCTTTGGTGGCGCTACCGTAGGTAACAGCGGTAAAAGTATGCTTACAGCACAACAGGCTATTAATGAAGCAAAAAATCATGGAATTAATCTTTCTGATTCACAAGTTGCAACCTTAACTAAGGGAGTAAGTGTTGGAGTTAGAAAAGCCGCAAGTAAAGGTAAGAGTAAAGTTGAATCTGGCGGTATTTCTGATAGCTTTAATCAACTTGGTTCTAAATTATCTGCTTTACAAGAACAAACTCAACAGGTTGATTCAATGAGTGAGAGTTCATCTTGGAACAGAACAATGACAGCTACTGAATTAGCAGCGAACTTAGAAGCTTCAAGCCCTGGAACTGTCAATGCATTGTATGAACAAGTGCATTCAAGTAATCAGGAAGTTGGACAAATGTTGGATAAAGTCTATAACATTACTATGAATGAAAAGGGCGGTTTAGTAAAAACAGCTTATGACGATCAGAGAGCTAAGATACTAGCTTTAGCAAACTTAGACACTGATGGTGATGGACAAATTAGTAATGCTACCGAATATATGTCTCAAAAAGGCATTTTGGAGTTAATTTCAAAGAATGTTTATACTCCAAATTCTACAGCAAATTCAGCAGATTCTGGCTATAAGGCTAATGATATTCTAACTCCTGAAGTTCCAGTTGGTGTTGATCCTGGTGTGGTTGCGAACGCAAACAATGGAATTCCTCTTTCAAATCAACCAGTTCAATCACCTGAAGAGGTTACAGCAGAGGGTGAAGCAGAAAAAAGAAATCATCAAAAAGAAGCTGCTGATAAATTAAAGCCTTTAAAATGGGATAGCGAAAAAGCGTTGCATGATAATTTCTATGGAAACGGAAATGGTTACTGGTTCTCTCCTGAATTTTTAAAGAATGGAAATGGTTACTCTGGCCTTCCTAAATCCTATGTAAATACTTTTAATCGAACAATGAAAGATTTTGTAAAAGATGCTTTCTTCCAAGATGACTCAATTTCTCAGCTTGTAAATAATGGAAATCTTAAAGGTGCTTATGAAAAGCTACAATCAAGAATAGCTAATCGCTTTATGGCTGAAGGCATTCAAAATAGATTCGGTCAAGGAGAAATTGGTAAGGCTGCATTAAATTATGCTATTGCTGACGGCATCAATACATTTTTATCAAGAAGAGAATTTACAACTCCAAAAGGTAAAAATGTAAATATGTATGAAGTAGGTGATTTTATGGGGGGAGATGTATATGGTAGAGATGCAAGAACTGAAAGAGAAGATTTAATCCAAAAGGCTAAGAAAATGGATTATTCAAATTTACAAGGTTTAGTAGAACTTTCAAAAAGAAATTCTGCTACAGCTGAAGGTATGGTAACTACAGCCGTAGGTACTACTATGACTAATTTGAATAAATCAGAATTTGCTGACAAAAATAAACCTTACACAATGACTGATAGAGATAACTTTACTCAAAATATCTTAGCTACTACAAAAGCTGAAATTGGTGGATTTGATAGAGATGAAGTTACAACATCATTTAAGAGTGTAACCGGAGTAAATGGAATCCCTGTTAAAAGTCTTACTGAAAGACCAAATACTGCTGAAACCTCCGGTCAAACAACAGTGGAAAGTCCAATAGCAACACCAGTTACGACATCTTCTGGTGGATCGGGGCATGCAAATACTACTGGAACCTCCAGCCAAACAACAGAAAACCCTAATTCTAATGGAGGTAAGAAAATAAGGTTCTTCTAAAATATGTAATATTAAAAAAGCCTGTTATATATTGTTTATAACAGGCTTAATTAAATTAACCAATTACCACATTCCGTATCTTTCATCAAAAACCCAATCGTGAAACCACAACTTATCTTCAGGTTCAAGAGTGTTTTCTATATCATTATCTTTTACATATTTATCGTTTAACTTTTTAATCCAAGTTGACACTTCACAATGTTTTTCTTTTCCTAAAAGGCATAACTCATACTCGATATACCAAAATTTTTTGTATAACAATTCAATCTCATCCAAGTATTCGTTTTTAACATTCAGATCATTTATGTTATTTTTTACATAATTTTTATCGTAAAAATGTTCGTTATCTGAACAATAGTATCCGTTAGAAACGGTATGTTGTGTTTTATCGAACTTACATACTTTCTTTGCCAATTCAATTATTTCATCAGAATTTTCAAGTTCTTTGTAAAAGAACATTGAAGCAATACAACTATTTACATTTTTTAAGTCGCAAGATTTTAAGCACGCATCCTTGTTTAAACCATATTTGCATTTGTTTAAATAGAATTTTGGAATATAAGCGTTACTATAGTATATCCAGACTGCTCCAATACAAAGTAGTGACAGAAATAAAATAAACAGATAATTTATAATTTTTGTTTTATTTTTGTAGGTGTTATGGCTCTTCATAAGGTTCCTATTTCATAATTAAATTTTGAACAAACGGAGCAACCAGCTGTACTATGCAAATAACAACGGCAGCAATGATAGCTCCAACGGCAAACTTGTTACTTTTCTCAGACAGCATTTTCCCTGTTAGGTATTCATTAAACATTGAACAATCGTGAATTTTATCTTCGATTTCAGCGATGGTTTCAGGAAAGTTGAATTTACATGAAATATAATTCCAGATTAAAGGAACTTCATCTCCCCTGTGTGCTGTCAAAGGATTTCTGTAGAGTTTAGTAATTTTAAAACCAATAATTTCTTTATAGAAGTTTTCCTGTTCTAATGCAGAATGAGTTTTTAGTAGAGCTAATTTATCCAAAAAGTTATCCATGGTAATAACATAAGCCCTGTAGATAATATACAAAACTAATGCTCTGCAAGCATAATACTCAACCCATTTGAAATTATTAGTAGTATCGGGACCGACCTCAATTTGCGTATTGTATATTGAGAGTGCGTATCCGTAAGTCTGACTCACTTCATTCCAACTTAAACCAATTGCGGTATGAGCGTTAACTTTTTGTAGAATAGAGGAATTACTGGTTTTAATAATACTAAACGTTGGTTTTCTGTAGCCTGAATCGTTTGGAAAAATATACCTGTCAAAGATATCAAAAGAACATGTATCCTCTAAATATCTTCTTCTGACAATAAATTTACAATCGAGACACAGAATATAAAGAGTGTCCCAATTATTAAAGATACCTCTTGAGTCGATAACGGGCTTTTCTTTTGTTTTATTTTTCCTTGATTCAGGATTATTAAAAGCAACAAGAGGACTGTTATCTTTATAAGGAGCTATAAAGAAGTCATTAGCCAGAATATCCTTAACAAAGGATAGCCTTGCTGTGTCTTTATCAGTATTCAAAAATCCTGCCTGCCACAATGCTACAGAATGTTTAAACAACTCTGACTTTTTATAATCAAAATTGTCTTTGAAGTAATCTTTATCAATCATAACGATAAATACTAAGCTTTTTTATGTTTTAAACCTTCTTTAAAGCTACCGTATGCGTTCCTGCTATAAACAAGAGTAGAACATGCCGTAGTTAACTCTGTAGGTAGATTAAAGTAGTTTGCTACAACAAAAACGATAAATACTAAACCTAATAAAATATACCAGCTATTGAAAGCAATGTGTAATAACTTAACTAATGAATCCATAATAAACCTCAGCTTACGATAATTACAAAAACGATAATTACATGTTTCCTGTATGTTTCAGTGCAATGCTCTCCAAATTTAGTAGTAGATCATTGCTCTTTATATAAAACAATTATATTACATAAAGTAATATTTGCAAATAAAATATTGAGAAAATTTAATATGTTACGTTCTAAAAATTCTCAATTTTTACAAGAGAACAAAAGGTAAATTATGGTGCTGTTATTAGATTTGAGAATTATAGGAGAGGAACAAAGATAATTGTTTGAGGTAGGTTGTATTTAGACTAAATAGGTGCTGTAGAAAACTCTACAACACCTACTATACGATTATTCACCTGTTACTCCTTCTAGAACTAAATTATGATTTAACTCTTCATAATTTAAACTTCCATCAGGTAAATAACCTTCAAGTTCAAAATCATCTGAACTTGCGTGATGTTTCTGATACATAGCTGATTTAGCTAAAGCCTGTACCAAAGCTCGTTTCAAAGTCTTCTTGTTCTCAACATAAGCTGAGATGAAGAAGACATTTTTCTCAGGATCATAAAACATCTTACCGTTTAATGATCCTTTTAGTGAATGAGCTACTTCTAAGTCGTAGCCACAGTCGATAATTACACGTTCCATAATGAAACTCCTATACAAAAAATAAAAGGAGTAACACTATGTTCCCAAAGGGGCGTGTTACCCCTTTTGGGATTGAATTTAAATGTTAATTTCTTTTTGAGTCTTCTTTAAAAAGATGACCAAACCTTTTATCGTAGTCTTTACACATAGTGTATTGCCACCAAAAGAGTATTCCCAAGTAAACAAAGAATAAACTTACTGCAAAAATTCCTACGAAAATCATTTAACTATTACCTTTTAAGTTACTCTTATCATTCTTAAACAGATGACCATATTTCTTTTTATAATCCATATAAGTCGAAATTTGCCACCAAAACAAAATTCCAAAAGTAAATATAACAATAGCTAAAATGCCTAATAGAGGAAGATATCTCATATTTGCCTCATTAGTTTTTTGAGTCTTCTTTGAACAAATGACCAAACCTTCTATCATAGTCTTTACACATAGTGTATTGCCACCAGATAAGAAGGCCTAAAAATCCAAAGAATAGACCTAAGGTTAAGATCCCCAAAATTATATACATAATCATTTTGAATCTTCTTTCCTAATAACTAAGCCAATACGTTCTAGTTATTGCCTTTTAGGTCTTTGTTATCTTTAAACAAATGACCAAACTTTTTATCGTAATCCTTATATAAGGAAAATTGCCACCAAAGAAGAATACCTAAAGTAGCAAAGCATAAAAATAAAGCAAATACACCAAAATATACTGCCATTTTATTTTCTCCTTCCAAATTTATAAAAAAGGATTTCTATAATTATTAAAGCGAATAGTACTACAACAATTATAGAACAATACTGCAAGCTTTCATCGTCTGTAAAATTCTTAATTTTTGCAATTTTCCCAAAAATAAAAGAAAATAGAACAATTAACGCCTGAGAGATAATAGTTATAATTGTAAGCAATGACTCAAAATTCTTTGAATTTTCTGCAATAGCTAGTCTTTGTTCAGCCCTTTCTCTTTCTTTTTGTTCATACTCATTTTTGATTTTTAGAACAAAATTATCTAACTGAAGTTTAACCTTTTCAGGTACTCAATTGGTTTTACTTCATTTTCTTTCTTTTCCATATAGCTCCTTATAAAAAAAATAACGGAGCTATACATCTCCTAACGGAGCAATAGCCCCGTTAGGGATTAAAAGAATAATGACTACTTCTTCTGAAGTTTATCAGTGATAAACTCAAACAGTTTTATAGGATCTGGAAAACCAAATACCCCTTTCTGTTTAAGCTCATCATTCCAGTCGATTCCATGAGAACCTTGTGGAATTTCTGATTTAGGCAGACAAACCCAAGCTTTAATTCCTTTTTCAAGCAGACGCTTGCGAAGAATTTCAGCAGATTTCTGTCCAACTTCAGATTTATCTTTGTCTGCAAAGATGATTACAGCCTTTACATTCTTAGGAGGAGTAAACTCTTCCAAGAAAGTAGCTGAAATCGCTGACCATACTGGCAGTCGAGTGCCACAGAAACAACTTAAAGCTGTCTCAATGCCTTCGGCTATACCAATAATTCCATGCTCTGGTACGTCACCTAATCGAATAAAACGACTGGTATCCTTTCCATCGAACTTTGGGGTCATAACCTTCTTTGCACTGCTAACTGGTGCTTTTTGACCGTTTAGCAGAAAGATCCTGTGCAAGGACCAAACCTTATTATTTGAGTGAACGATAGACACTAGAGCATCGTAATACCCTGTGACCTTACCATTCTCAAAATATGGTGTTCTAGGACTGTATCGAAGATCTTTAAACAGTGACTCAGGCGCATATTTCAGCATACCTAAACCTCTGTTCTCGAAATAATCGAATACAGGCTTACAACGAGGATCTTTGACTGACAGTGGAATAGTCATCTTCAACTGTTTTGAGATAGCAACTTCACCTTTATGGTAACGCTCTTCTTCAGCCTTTTTAGCCTCAGCTTCAACCTTAGCAGCAGCCTGTTTAGCAGCAGCTAAAGCTTCTTCCTGACGCTTCTTATCAATTGGCTGATAAGAGGTACCTTTGATGTGAAAGCCTGTTCTTTCACAACCAAGGAAGGTGCCTACCTGTTCCAAGGCATCGTTGAAGTTCTTAGAGATACCTAATGTATCCATTAACTCCCAGACGTCCATGACTTTGTTTGTTTCACCAAAGGCTTGATTAAAAATCATCTTGCCTTTGACATTGAAATCCTTAAAGACACGGAATCCGTCTTTTGAACCAGCTCTAAAAGGGTCTGGAACATGACGACCTGGCCTTGAAACAGCCATACCAAGCATTGGTAGAAACCTAGTTGCAATTTCGTTGTAATGACCGCTAGCTGCAGCCAAAACAACTTCTTTAGTAAATGATTGCATCGTATTCTCCTTTGTTAATGCAATTATTGAAAAACAAAGGCGCATACGTGATACCCGCTGGGGTCAACATATAGCCCCTTTGGGTTATGAAGGTGATATGAATAAGATCAGTCAGTACCTTCTAAACTGAATGATCATGAAAAGTATGCTTAAAGCACTTAGAAATGAGTTTTTCCACTTATTTCTAAATACTCTTCTTTCCTTAATATAGACTAAAGAAAATTCCCCTGACCGAAGTCAGGGGGAATTGTTAGGCTGCAACCTTAAGAAGTTCGCTTAAGAGTTTTAAGAAGACCTTATCAAAGTTTTGTGGGCAGGCATAAATCCATTTCCACACTTTTGGTAAGTATTCATCTACAAACTCCTGAAAAACGTACTCCTGTCCTTCAGGAAGATTATGCCCTTTAAAAAAGATGCTATAAACTTCGATTCCGGAGGCGGCAAGCATGCCATAATTTACAGGGTATTTAGAAACATCGAATTGACCGTCGGTCATTAGTACGATGATCTTTCTTCCCTCTTTATTACGCAGTTTGTCTACCGCCCAAGTGATTGCTTCATCACCTGATGTGCTGCCAAATGATGTAGGAATACGATTTAGAATATTCTTCGTAAACTTTTCATTAAAATCTTTGATTTTATAGAGTCTGTCTGAATATGCTTCAATCGCAACCTGCAATTGATTGTTACATCTGAAGTTTTCAAAAATCTGTTGCAGGTTATACATTAAACCTGACAAACAGTCTTCTTTTTTACCTCCCATTGAACCTGAAACGTCCAATAATGTAACAATTGAGGTATTAAGATCAGTACCTCTGCCTCTCTCAAGGAAAGGCTTTTTAATTTCACGTCCTAAAGCCAGCTGATGAATGGTGTTCTGTCTTAAAAAACAGCCACTCTTAGCTGGAGCAGTGTGTAGCTTTGGTTTATAAGTCTGTAAAGCTTTAGTAATTAAAGACTTTGCTAACTTATTCTGATTACCATAAACACTGGCAATGTTTCTCCAATAGCGTTCTCTTTTTTCGCTTGCAACAGTCTGTTTGATAAAGTTTTCAGAAATTACTGCTTTGTGACAGTCATTATAAATTCTGTCAGGGAACTTATACGTGTTCTTTGCAGTGTTAACGAAATGATCGTTAGCAACAACTAAAACCCCGTCTTCAGTTCCTACAGTTGTTGTAGTGGCAGCGAATTCCCTGATAGTTAAATCATTTAACTTTTCAAGTTCTTCTTGAGTCTGACTATCAGCATCTGCATTTTTCAAAACTTCTGTAATTCTTTTATCTTTACCATCACTGTCATCTTCAAAACGTGCATAGAATGTTGTTTCCCATTCTTTAAATGGTGACTGCTCCTGATTTGAGTTAACCTCCATGCCTGAGCCTTCACCTGCCTCTTTTGAGGTATTATCAGATGAGTTCTGCTCTGAAGAGTTTGAACTGTCATTGTCAGAACCATTCTGTTCATCTGAAGAGTTACCTTGAGAACCGTCCTGATTAGACTTATCCTGATTGTCAGATTTTTCATCTGATGAGTTGGATTTGTCCTGTTCAGAATTGTTCTCGCCCTGTTGGTCTTGCTTAGAGTCAGAGTCGCTTGAGGTTTTATCCTGAGACTGAGTATTCTCATTGCCATTGTCAGCTTTTGGCTGATTTTGATTTGGCTCTAAGAAATACTTAACGATCATATTTGAAGTATCTTTTAAAAGATTTTCAATATTTGCATCAAAACTCATGTCTCCTGCAGCTCCGGTGTAGCTTCTTACTTTGCTCTGAAAGTTTTTAAGTTTCTTAAATAACTTCTTTAAGTCATTTTCAAAAGCTACAACCTGAGTATTACCGCTTAAACGACTCTTTAATTCCTGAAAACATTTAAAAGCCATTTCTTCTAACTTTTGGTACAGAATTGGGTTTGTATCATAAACTTTCTGATACCCAGAAAATAAAATCATGACCGGTAAAATGTCTTCAGATTTCATTTTTAAGAGTCCCTTAATTCTATCTTCAGTGAACTTTTTACATTCATTCATCAGATAGTATTCGCCAAACATTTTTGCGTTTGGAACGATAAAGCTAACTAAATCGTCCACTCGTAAATCTTCATAGACATTTATTATGTTATGAATAGTTTTGTGGCAAATTTTAGTTTTAATTAAAATTTTTCTTTCAGCACATTCAACAGGATCTCTGTCACGCCACTTTAAACCTACATCGTAGGTAAAAGAAGCGTGTCCCATCTCATGGACTAACAGAGCCAGAGTTGACGCACGGTCATACTCTTTTTCCATTAGTAATGATTGGGGGAGATGGATGTAATATCCATTAGTGCAAGCTCCTTGTCCCAGCTTAATTGCTGGCTTGTAGATTTTGTCGTTAACGTATTTTGCATTAACAAAACCTCCGGAAGAGGTTGCAGCACTGGTTAGGCACTGTAACCCATTTATTCTTTTTAAAACCTCCTTTGAGGAAGCTAAAGAAAGATTAGAATTTGTTACAGTTGAGGTAGTAAAATTTTCCATTTTTTTTCTCCAAAATAATGAAATACTTTGAAGATAAAACACGCCCCTGAAGGACAATGTTTTATCCTTCAAAGGACTAAAAAAATTTATATGTACTCAAGGTACATACTGCTGAAATCTGTCAGCTAACAGTTCTCAAAGAAAGAATGAGAATCGGTAGGCAAGAGCCTAACCATAATTAACGGTGAAGTGTTTTCTGTTGGGATTAGAACAGTTAACTATGGTTAGACGCTTAAAATTAAAAAACAGAAATAAGGCATAATGCCTTATCCCTGTTTTTATGCAGTTAGAAGATGAACTTGGTATCACCTAACTTAATCTGATTTGGCTCAGATGTTGTTGGTGCTACTGTTGTCTTCTCTCCTTCAGCAGGTGAAATTTTCATTAACTCGGCAATTACCTCATCAATGTTCTTCATTCTCTGCTCTTTTAGCTGTTCCTCAGATAACTGAGGTTCAACTGTTACCTTTTCAGGTGCAGATGCTGAAGTATTTTCAACTACTGGAGCTGTTTCCTGTGGAGCAGGTTCAAACTCATCTAAAGATAAAGTCTCTAGAGTGTCTGCCTGTTCTACTGATACAGCTTCAACTGCTTCTGGTACAGCTACTGGTGCTGGTGCAGGTACTACTGGAGCAACAGGTGCAGCTGAAGCTACAGAAGTTACTGGAGCAGGTGCTGGTGCTACTGGAGCAGGATTTACCTCAACAACATCATCTGCATCGTCATTGCTTGAAGATTGATCTTCAAAACAACTTAATGTAGCTGAGGTTGGTGTTGCAACAATAGTTGCTGCAACAGAGGTTGGCTTTCTCTTGTAAAGAGAGAAATCGGCAGGAAATACCGAAATCTGACCTTTAGAGTAAGCCTCCAACTCACGCTCTGAAGACAGAACGTAGGCAACTTGCTTAAACTTCTCTAAAAGAAGCTTTACATTAGCCTCTCTTAGTCGTTTATTGATGTTGCCTAGTCTTGCCTTGGCCTGATGTAATAACTCAAACTGAGCGTTACACTGAGCCTCATATTGGCTACCTGCCAAGATCATCTTGGTAGAAGTCTCGTATGACAGAGCTTTTTCAATAGCGCCATTAAAGGACGCATATTTTTTACCAAGATCCTTAGCATTGGTATCAATGTCTAAGAATTTGGTAAACTCGTCAGCCACCTTCTGCACAAAGTCAGCGTTCTTGCTAACCTCCTGTTCGTAGGCTCTAAGAATTTCCTCTGAACATGAAAGCATATCTTCTTCCTCAGGAACGTATCCCTGGAAGAACTGATATGAACATTCATGCATCTTTTGGATTTTATCCCTAGATGGGATTTTTGCCTCTAGAGCCAACCTCGCAGCGTCGTTCTTAACTGCTGCGTCTAACTTAGCCTTATGCTGAGTTACGATGTTATCGTAGTTATTCAGCATATCGCTAACCATACCTTCATAAGTTGCAGCTCTCTCACACAAAAACTGTGTGATACGAGTGTGCATCTTAGCCGGTACGGCGTAAACGCCTGAACGACCCATTAACACGCCAACGGTGGTCATAAAGTCAGTAACTGACTTACGAACATCCTCTAAAGCCTTAAGCTTTTCTGTGCTAAAAATCTCACCAGAGAATTTAGCTAACACAGTGTTAGCCTCCTCCTCAGTTGAGTTCTGTGACAGATAAGCCTGAATCGCCTCTTTAGGGATCAGACCGTAGCTTCCCATTACTGGGAAGGTTGCCAAGACGATTTCTTGGTTACCTATCATTTTCTTAAGTGCATCGTAGGCTGCTTTAACCTTTGATGCATTAGCTGTTAATGATGAACCGTTGTTTGCAACTACAGTTGCGTTAGAAGTAGTAGTATTCATTTATTTTTCTCCAAAATGGAATAAAAAAAACGAGCCACTACTCCCCTAACGGGTTTGGTGACCCGTTAGGGGGAAATAAACAGACAGCAGTAAAACTACTGTCTGGAGGTTTTAACTGTTTCTTACCTCGATATTAAATCTTGGTGAAGTAAACAGCGCCTGTAACTGTGAGCCTGAAGCTAAGGTGGAAAGCTTAAACTTTTCCTTACCAGCTTCAAAAGCTCGTTGCAACTTGTTTATGCAACGACGAAAATCATGTTCTGACCCTTTAAGATCAATACAGATTGTCATAGCGCCACATAAGCCTACTCTGCCTTTAGCAATATCTAAGCTAATAGACTCAAGTACAGAGATGTAATCAGCATTTCTACACATAATTACACCTCCTAAGCTGCTTTCTTCTTGCTGTCTTTATCAGCAGGAATTGAAGTTACTCGGCTACATGGTAAAGCTCTGTCGTCCCATAGCTTCTGTAGAGCATTTGTTGATGCTGAAGACTCTGATAAGAAACCAGAATAAACAGATAACATCTTCTCTAAGTAGTCAGATGACTCTAGAACTGAACCGTAGACGGTTCCGATTGCGTACAGAATTGGTTGTTTAACAACACATGTATTCTGTACAGCCTGTCGGCACAGACTGATTAAACCACGAGGTGAAATCAGCTCTGGGAACGCTCCGTCACGTGCGTTCTTATTCATCTGTACTGCAAAGTTTGCTAACTTTGTCTTCAGACTTTCGTCGATCTGCTCGACTGTAAAATTCTTACGAATTACAGACTCGAACTTCTCGACGGTTAATGGCTGGTAATAATCCTTGTACATACGATCTAATGTCGATGCATCAAGACTGCTACGGCCGTTGTAACTACCCACTTCAGAACCATAAGCTCCGGTATTACCGAAACCGATGATCTTGAAGCAGGAACCTGCCTGTACAACACTCTCTTCTAAGAAAGGAACAGAAAACTTTCTGCCCTCAATCAGGTTATTGAGAGCTGGAACGAACTCCTGAGGAGCTAAGTCCAACTCATCAATAACCAAAGGAATGTTGTGATGAATTGCTTGTAGGATTGGTCCTTCGGACTGGTCCCACACGCCGTTATGGCAGGTGTGAGAGATAAACATCTCTTCAACTTCCATATTAGGTTTGCAATTCATCTGAACCACAGGCTGATTTAACACAGCTGCCAGCCATGCAGCGGTTGATGTCTTACCGACACCAGCCTCGCCGAAGCCGTAATAGCCTCGTCCATAGCCGGCAGTGTTGTCCTCTCCCAGTAAATCTAAAAGTAGATTTGCATGGGAGAACTCAGGCTGAAAGTTCTCGTCCAAGAATGGGACATGGTTTTTAAGCCATACTCCTTCCTCGCCTCCAAAGGCTAGGTTTAACCATGCCATTTTATTTGGCATGGAATAAACTAGATTTGCAGGAAATCCATAAAGAAATAAAATGTCTTGGAAAGGTAAAAATGCCTTTAAACCAATACATTCATTTTCTTTTGTAACTTTCCAGCCTAATGTAGGACTGTCTTTTGTAATATCTTTAGTATCAGGTCTTTCAGAACCCTCTACCCATAATTTCACTAATGACAGTACCTTCTTAATAGCTTCTTCTTTAATAGCCATTTTATAAACTCCATAAACCACAGCAGAGTAAAGACAAAATGGCTCCAGTAGGGAGTCAATGTCTCCCTACTGGGATAAAAAAGTAAAGACACGCAACATGCGTGAATATCCGGAATGTGCCGGTACACTTCCTTAAAGAAAGAATAAGGAATGTTTATGACACTTGTGAAAATGTCAGAGTTTGATGTACATGAAGATATGCACCAATCTCTGTGATCTTGAAGTGATGTGATATGAAGCAGGGCTTTGTATCACCCTGCTTATGCGATTGATTACGCTTGAATAGTGTTCTTCATTTTTACTCTTTTGTTTTTATGGAGTTTGTGTCTTATTTGCACAAATGCAATATGCAATGCCATAAAAGTAAAAAAGAAAAACAGTGGTTTTGACACAAAAGGTATGTCTAAACTATTTAGAATTAAAGCTACAGACATGCATAGCATGATGCAGTCTCTAGCTGAGTTTGTAACAATAACTCTTTTGTGATAGAAATTACTTTTCATTTTGTTCTCCTTTAGTAAATGAAAAATGTAAAAAATAAAGGGAGAACAAACAGATGCCCTGTAAGGGAGTTTTGTTCTCCCTTGGAGGGTATGATGATAAGATCTATTTAGTTACTTAGATTCTTTTTTTTCTTCTGGATATTGAATAAACAAAAGAGTTAAAAAAATAGGGAACCCAAGCATTGCTACTGCAAGAAAAATAGAAACAAATATTTGCATAATTACCTCAATTTGATATTTAAAATTATAAAACATATCACAAGAATTACAAATGCACCTGATTGCAGTGCCCATTCTAACCATTCTGCTAAATAGTGACGCTCAACAGCAGTGTTAAAGCATCTTGCTATGATTAAACAAGCAGCTGAAATAAAAATGTATGATAATTCTTTGCTTTCTGGATTTATTTTAAGTTTTATCAAATTTTGAAGTTTTATGATAATTGTTTTTATCATCTTATCACTTTCTCCTTATATAAAGACAAGGAGACAGCGTACCTAACAAGGACAACTATCTTCCTTGTTAGGTTGATGATTGTGAATATTGAATAACATTCACAGATACTCTAACGTGAGTTAAACGTCAGCATAAGCTGAAAAAATATTGAGATCTTGTTACTCGTAAATAACAACAGCTCAAGGTTTTGATTTTTTGGAATAACCGCTTGCACGAATTTCTCGTGACCAAATGGCCGTAACACATATAGTGCAGGGAGCAGACACAACACTGTGTCGCCGAGGCGTACCTCTTTAATTTTTGGAGGGAATGCTCCAAAGTCTTGCTGGATTACGGAAGGTAACGGTGCCAGTGCGTATGCGAGGAAGACCTCTAAACATGGTTTTATATTAAATAATCTTTAGAAAAAGGAATAGTGTTTTGTGGGGTAAAGTGTGATTATTTTGGAAAGACAATCCATGCCATAGTTGCAAATAGACCAATAACAATGATTACAGCAAAAATATAGTCGATTACCATAGTGCTCTCCAGCAAACTTCAGTTCAGTACGTTGTGCTTTCGTTATTCTCATCTCCAATACATTATATGTTTGCTTTGTTTTTTATTCTTTTGTGTAAGCCATGTAAGAAAGACCATAGTTGCAGGAAATCCTATCATAAAAATAAATAATGTTATGATCCCAAATATCTCGTACATAAAGGTTTTCTCTAAATTTTAGTTTTACAATATGTAAATCAAATAAGAAGAGTTTTATTACAAAACTCTTCTTATGAAATTAGTCTATATCAATTTTTAACTGTCTGTAAATACCATCGAGCCATTCATTCCAAATTTGCCCTGCTTTTACTCTTTCAGCAAAATAAGAATCACGTCTGTATGCTCTTGCTACAGCAGTTCCTACAGAATGTTGCAACATAGCTTCAGCAGTCCACGGGTGAATTTTATCTGAATGAGCTGCAAAGAAGTTACTGGCAATAGAACGTATTCCATGAGCACATAACTTATCTTTGTAACCTAAGTCTTTTAAAGCTCTATTCAGTGATTGAGATGACAATGGTTGGTCTTTCTTTTTAATACCTGAAAATACCCAGTTATGAGTTGTGCTGCCATAGTTTGAATGAGCCTGTATCAAGGCTTTTTCCAGTCTTTTAGATGTTGGTATTACAAACTTGGCTAAGGTCTTAGTGTTATACACGGTAAGTGTGTGCTTTTCAGTATCAAGATCACTGATTTTAAGTGATGTAACCTCTCTTGGCCTTAATATGGTTCTCAGTGATATTTCTAAAAGTAACTGTCGTCTTGTACCAGTATTATTATGAAAACACTTAATTACCTGCATTAGCTCGGTTCTTAATTTGTCATAAGGAAGAGTAGCACGATGTTCTTTCATCTTACTCTGCTGTTGAGCTGCACGTTTTAACAGAGGTAAGGTAAAGATTTCTTTTACTGGATTGATAGAGATGATGTTACAGGCTACAGAAAAGTCTAACAGTACGGTAAGCAGTCTTGCAACGTAAATGCAGGTTGAATATTTCTTTTCTATAAAGATTGGCTTTAAAATTCTTTGCTGAATATACAGTGGCTCCATTCTGTCTATTCTCATATCTTGTATTGGAGCAAGGTGCTTAATCCAGACTTTATTCTGTCTGTTTAACGTATTGGTACAAAGCGTAAGCTCCTGCTCCTTTCTGTAAATTTCATATATAAGACCTAGTTTAGGTGAACGTTTTACCCTTTTGATCGATTTTAAAAAATCAGAATCTGATGTTTTATTCATTGATAATCCTTGTGAATAATAAAATTAACATCAGGTAGTAAATATGAAGATAGGAATAAACGAAAGAAATATAGAAATAAAAAAAGTCCGCCCTTGCTGAATAACTCAGCAGGTACGGACTTTTGTGTCACGAGTTAGATTACATTTCTGTAATCATGAACTCGTGACTTTCAGACTGGTTGTAATCGTTATCAGCCTGAATATAGGCTGATAACTTCCCCTCTTCAGGAGAAGCCCAAAGCTCCTCCTGAAGAACAACCAAGTCCCAGTGCATTCTGCTTTGAGCAGAATGCAAATTTTTGAATTTGAAGTTAGCCTCACCGGCTAACTTACCGTTAATATATTTTTTATGATTTAATTTAAACATTTTAGCCTCCTGTGGCCATTAATTCCTCAGAAGACAGCAAAGACATCTCCATTAGGAGAGCTTGTGTCTCCTGAGGAGAAGATAAAAAAATAAACATACCCACTCAAACAGTTTTAATCTGTAAGAGAGGGTTTTATGCTATAGATATTTATCTAAATCTATAGCGTAAACGATCTTTAGGAGATTTTTTAATTCTCCTAAAGTCATTTTATTTTTTATTAAAACCTCACCTAGACTCTTAGAGTCTAGGAAAGAAAACATGTCTTTTACCTCGTAGGGCCACTCTTCTGAGAGGCCCTCCTCATACAATTCCCATTGTTCCTCGTCGAACTCGACGAGGGACAAATTTACATACCCCTCGTCAAGAGGGGTAATTTGAATCCAGGAATTTTTTGTAACATTAACTTGGTTAATCATTTTATAGCCTCCTGTGGCCTATTAGTTCCACAAAAGACAAAACAAAACCTCAGGTGAGGATAGTCCCCAATCAGGAGCTTTGTTTTGTCTCCTGTGGAGATGAGATACAGATATAGAACCATTCTATATCTGATGGATAAAGCATTAACGTAGCTTCTGTAACGTCTGAGTAAAACTCAGAAAGGATAGTTTTAGTTTAAACGAGTTATAGCTTTTTTTGATAGCGATGGGGTTAAGTAAGAGAAAATGGCTATATATTCTTAGTTTAAGATTGTTTTTGATTAGTTCTTTGCTGATAAGGTGTAAACATTAAGTTTGCTTTAAAGAATAAAAAAATCTCCTGTTGTTTAGGCAGGAGATAAAGTCAAATTACCATTGACACATGTTTAGGGATTATTTTGATTTACATTCTTTTTTGTAAAGATCTTTTAATTCTTTGTATGAATGAGCTGAAATAAGCTCTCTGTATTTAATAAATTGTTTCTCTGTTAATCTGCCGTCTATTACGTATTTCAGTAAAGCACATTCCATTCTTTCTGTATTCTTAAGATCATTTAAGACGATAAAAATTGCAAATAATTGCAGAAATAACATTACGATTGAAATAAGATCTAAAGTGCAATTCATGTTCGTTACCTCTTCTTTGATTATTTATCTTTACCTATTAAGATCTTTTGAATTTCAGCTTTAATATCTTCAGAAATAGCTTCTTTATGGAATAGAAGAGCTATAGCTAATTTTGCCTTTTTTTTGTAGAACATGATTTTCCAGCCAAAGAGGCAGCAACCTAATGACACAATAATGAAAAGAATTTCAATATAGGACAAATTATTAAAGAGTTCGTTTTCCATTTTGATTTCCTTTAAACAATAAAATGAAAGAATGAACTTATTGTATTAAGAAAGAGTATATGAAAGGCTTGAATATGGGGTGATTAAGAAGATTTGAGTTTAGAGAACACAGTAAGAACAAAATGTTCTTACTGGTAATCTAGCAACACTTTACTACCCTCTTGGTAGTTGCCAACAATCTCCAATACATAAAATTATGTACTGAAGATGACTCCTTAAACGAGACACACGGGTGGTTAGTGGCCTACTAACACTTCTGATAAAAATGAGAGCGAACATAAAACTCTCCATGGATAACCATGCACAGACGACCAATCTGCTAGGAATTTTATTCGAGAGTTCATCCTCGAATACCACACAGTTCCCAAAATCACTACTGACAGTGCTGTGTGCTTTGTTGAAGGTGACTTTCGGTAGTGAGCGCACTTCAACCTGCAAATCTCACCTTTCTACCATAGCCTATCTTATTCGACTGTTCTCTTAATAAGTATTGGCATACTTATCAAGGTCCTCACATGATGTTTTTACTTTTTAAGTCCTACCTAAAGTAGGTCTAAAAAACATTCATGCTAGATGCAGATGTCTAACTATTCCTTCTGTCATAAGGAACAATATTTTTTATAGAGGTGCGATTCCTCTTTATCCAAACTTATTTCTAAGAATGGACACTCAAAAGTATTTCACTTTTGAGAATAATCTAATTATAACGAAATTAGGATAACGTACAGTAGCTCACTGTAAAGAGATGATAAAATTTTAAAGAAATTAGCTGGCTTATAAAGCTGATTGTGGGGTAAAGATTGCTTGTAAATAATGATTTTTAAGACCATTAAAGAATATTAAAGTATGGAATGATGCCTAAAAATCATGTAATTTTGACCGACTTTGGAGCTTAACCTATTGTTTTTTCGTAAAATAGGCTCTTTTTTCCACGTCGTGGAAACTTGTTATTTTTTTTAGATTTGTTTTGATAAAAAAAATTCCCTACTATTGCTAGTAGAGAATTTTACCTTACATAGAAGATTATTAAATCTATTTATTCTTCAGATGAAGTCTGCTCAGTTGCAGTGTCTTCATTTTGTTCGTCTTCTTGATCTTCTTTGTCAAGATTTGCCATCTCTTTTAACTCACCATCATCGTTAATTTCAATGTTGGCGTTTTCTTTAACATCTGACTGAACCTGATTAAACTCTTTCTGAGTCTGTTCATCGGTCTTTGTTAATTCCTTTAAATGTTCAAAAGCAGTTCTTCTTGACTCATAAACAAAGGCAGCATACTTACGTAAACCTCTTGCCATTGTATCTACTCTTTCAAGATATTCTGTTTCTGAAATTAAACCTAAATGAGTTAGTTTTAATAAGGTTAAAGCAGCCATATCAGCCTGATAACACCAGTTTAAGAACTGCGATGAATCAGGTGTACGTGAACGGAACTTAAACTGAATAGTTGGCTCTGAACGTGTAATGATGTCATCAATGTTGGTAGTAGGCATCTGCTTTAACATCTTCTGAGCATACTGTACCTGCTTAACAACAACATCTTTTACGTTAAGTCTTAAGTTTTCTTCAATTGCTCTGCGTAATTCCTCTACCTTAGCACGTGACTGTGTTACTGGTAAGATTGCAGTAATTGCATAAGTTGCATTACCTACGTGTTCATAGTTGTCAAAAGCTACAGTCTTAATCTTAGGTGTATCAAGAGGTAACTTGATGATCATATCCTGAACCAGATAACGAATGTACTGAGGAATTAAAGTAGTATTGCGAGCGTTAAACTCTGTTGGGATTTTTTGCTTGTCTTTTGCAATTCTCTCTTCACGTCTTAATGCTGCTTCTCTTCTCTGCTCAGCGTGCTGGCGATCTTTTGCAATTTGCTGTTGTACTTTCTGGCGCTCTGATAATAGAACATCTTCATTCTTGACTGTATCAGTCATATTTTTTACTCCTGTATTGTGATTTATGGTATAGGAGATTATGACCTGTTACTTATAGCTTATTTTACAGATTAAGGGGTTATATGACGGATTAGAAATTGAAATTTGAGAATAGTAATTTTTTTTTGGGTATGAATTTTATGAATTATAGAGGTGAAAATTTGATTTTAAATTTATTTAAAAATGATTGAAGTGTCATGTGATCCGTTGACAGTTGCAGGCTTTCTTAATTTACTTACCATCTGGCTGGCACCAAGGGCGGAACGTATTACCTTTCAGAGTAACAAAAATACCAATTCAGCCATCGTTGGTTGTTCTCGACATGTTATACACACAATGTCATGCCACTTGTTTATACGGGGCACTTCAACCAGTACACAAATAAGGATAATCAAAGATACATTCCTACATCTGTGTATGCTACATTTCCCCAACGTAGCACTGTTGGATCGAAGTAGTTCTCTTTCCAAAATAAATCTGTATGACTCTACAGAAAAATGCTTATGACGTCAGCTAAACGTTCTGTCAACAACAAACAGAAATGTGATATGTATGCCATTCTATCTGATTATTTCCAAAAGTACATAATATTTTTTTTAAATCATAAAAATTTCTTTAAATATCAATAAAGATAAAAGAGTTATTAATCTGATTAATGGTGTTACTTGTATTAATGGTTCGATATTTATAATAGTTTCGGACGGAAATACCGTAGAGTGCTGTGG
>ERZ1026776.203-NODE-203-length-45280-cov-11.005395_pt1 | contig 45280 bp, 67 predicted proteins | sample MGYA00380125_ERZ1026776 | MGnify/ENA primary metagenome ERZ1026776 (study PRJEB33269, sample SAMEA4719761) | human gut metagenome | biome: human-associated habitat; feature: organic feature; material: feces | place: Cameroon | collected 2013-10 ...
ATTATATCATAATTACTATTGTAATTTTCAATTAATTTATTTCTGGCTATATTTATTAATTCAACCTCTGAATACGAAATAGAATGTCCGTTTTCAACGTGAGAAGTTTCAATTGTAATGTCGTATTTGAACGTCTCATTGTATAAATTGTATTCTTTTGATTTTACAGAGGCACTGCGAGCTTTAAAAATGGCTCCGGTAACAGCTGCAGACTGCTTGATTTTGTCAACCACTTTGGGAACATCTTCATTAGAAGCCAATGTCGTACCGTGCGCAGGAGCAAGAGTTATTTTGGCTCTAATATTATTTTCAAACAGTTCAGTGATATCTTCATCAGTGAACCCAAATTCTTCCAAAAGTGCAGGGGTGGGAGTTGGTATATCCACTGTGAAAGAGGAAATAACAGGTTTCCTGTGTTGGAATATACAATCTATTCCTGTGCGGTTTGGAATCGCATAGAATTCCAAATAGTAATTTGAATTCATTTTTATTAAGTTTCCAACAGCTGCGTGATCAGGAGAGTATTGTGATGTAACAATTTCAGCAATCAAGGTCTGATAGTTAATATAAACAAAGCAATAACTTTCTATTCCCTTTACGTTATCTGGAAAATTTCCCATGACTGGTTCTGTTTTAAGCGTATTATAGTTTCGTCCAACGACCGAGTTAGATGGCTTTTGCTTGGAAAGTCTTGCAAAAAAATGAGTATCATTATTATCAAATATATCAACAATTGTCTTTTTGGTGTCTTCAGGCTGTGTTATGTCTACTGTATAGTATTCTCTGGGGTCATTTTGATTGTTATTAGGTTGAATTATATTTTCGATAATATTCTTAAATAAAGTTATGGGCTGTACCGCTTCTGAGTCCTTTTCCTTAATAATAATTGAATAGAAATATGCTGATTTCATTTGTACTCCTTCCAAACATCAGTTCGTTACACGACGTTTTTTTTTACGGAATACTGCGGTAGAACTTAAGCTTTACTTAAATATTACTCTGTTGTTTATTATTTCGACATTTATACCATGCTGTGATAGCTCATAGATGAAATTATATTTTACTCGATAATTATAAGCATTGTGGTTGTTGCATTAGGTTCTTCATCTTGTGAAATAGTTAATGTAGTACAACCTGAATGCAAAGCTTTAATTGTGAAATAATATGCACCTAAATCATTTTTGTTATTAGTCCAGTCGAAACTAATGTTACCGTTGTCTAAGTGAGCTGTGAATGGTATATCTCCCCAATATGTGAATATCCCAGTGTATGTATCTCCACATTTTAAATAAAGAACATCTTTAGTAACTGAAAAATTCATACCAGAATTTTTGCTATCATAATTTTTTAAGTAAGATATCAAACTTTGGTATTTGTCTTCATTGTTGGCACGATATAATCCATCTTCTTGCAGATAAGCTACCCTTTCCGAAAGATATTTGTTTTCTTTATATTTGGTATATGAATATACACAGCTAATGACCAACAGTACCGAAACAATTCCCGAAATAATCATGAAAGTAATGGAAAGGGAGTTTATATATTTCTTATGTTCTGGATATTCTACCGGGGGCTCATAGTTAAGACTAGATCCATTATTTACTGTATCCATCTTTGGAATATCATCAACATTATCGCCATCTTCATTAAATATCTTAAAGATGATTTTTCGGTTATGAAAATAGTAGAGGTTTATACAACAAGTAATAAACTGACCAATCCAGCCACCTATCAATGTACTATTAATATGAAATGAACTGGTGGCATTGTAAATTGTACTCTCAGTCAATAGAATGACAATGGGTGTCTGTGAAATTTGAGATATTAGAATAAAGTAATATCCCAAGTCACTTGAAGAATAGATGCCATATCCCCAAAATCCCCAAGCTGCTAAATAAAGAACCCATAAAGATAGAGATATTTCAGACATAGTTGTATATGACAGAATTTGCATTGGATATAAAATAGCGCCTGAAGATCCTATAACGAATGCAATGCGAAGCCACCACCACCAGGCAATCCCCTTTTTAAAGCCATAATAAGTTTTTGCTAGTTCGTATTTCTTATTTAGCGTCAATCTCATAATTTCCCTCCATGTCGTGATTGCTCACGCAGAACACAATTCTTTTGCAATTTCCATGTCATGTGCTTCCAACTCAATCTGGTTCACATCTTGCTTTTCAAAATCCCCATTTTTAATGTGTCGCATGGCGTGTGCATAGGATTCTATGTGCCGCTCATGCGTCAGACGGGAATTGAGAAAGATGCTGTAGGATCCATCTGGATTCTCTACGACCTGCTCTGGAATCATTACATCCATGTCTATCAATATAGTGTTTACTTCCAATTTCATCACCCTTTATAAATGTAGCACAATTAAAGTACTATTAAATGTACTTATGTATCGGATCCTGATTCAGAATTTTGTAGGTTCTTCATAAATTCAATATGTGCTTTCAACCTTTCAGGTGACATTTTTCTGCTCATATCAAATAATGATTTTAAATCAGGATTATCGAATATTTCTTGTGCAATTTCTCTTGTTTCATCATTTAGGTAATAAGGCATTTCTTCACCGATTACTGTATCGGTTCCAGTCATAATGTTTAAATCGCCACCTAAATACTTATAAATTAACAAAGCTCTATCATAAGGAATATTATCCATTTTTTTAGGATTAAGATATCCATTAGAAAAACCTAAATCCTTTTCTAATTTAGATATTGCAATTCCTTTTTGTTTACAAAGATCTCTAACATATTCAACACCAGTCATAGGTTCCTCCAAATTAGAAAAATTCCTAAAAATAGTATTGACAAATTAGACTCTATCCTATACAATAAAACCATGATTTAGGAAAAATCCTAAAAATGAATAGCGTTGAAAAAGGAAAGAGCTCTTAAAATTGTCTGGTAAACATATTTTAGATTATTTCCTAAACAATGTCAATAGGATTTTTCCTATTTCCTAATAGAAGGAGGTGTTTTATTGATTTATGAAAATGTCAAGAAATTGGCAAATGAACAGGGAATGAGTATTGCAGCATTAGAGAAAAAAGCTGGAATTGGAAATGGCGTAATCAGTGGTTGGAAAAATAGCAGCCCTAATGTTGCAAGCGTTCAGGCAGTAGCCAAGGTATTAAAAGTAAAAGTTTCCAAGTTAATTGAGTAGGAAAGGAGAAAACGGATGCCGAAGGTATCGTACATGAAATCAGAAGAAAACCGTAAGCGGTTGTCGGCGAGATCATCCGCCGGGATACAGCGGTACATGGTTCTGCGGAGCATGACAGATGATCGTCTGGCGGACAAGCAGAATGTCACGGTGAAAACGATTCAGAATCACCTGAAAGATCCCGGCAACATGAAGCTGAGAGATATTTGGGAGCTGGCAGTTATACTGGATGCTCCGGTAGGAGAACTGGCAGGCGGTGAACTTCCGGAAGAAATCATTGGAAAGCTTCTGAGAGAGAAGTTGTTGTAACTGTAAATAAGCCGTGCCCTGTACGTGGTGTAAACCACCACCCCTTTTCTTACACTTCTGACATGAGTGGTGTCCAGTCGCACCCTGGGCATCACGTAGAGGGTACGGACAAGCATTGGAAGTTAGAAATGATTGAACTGAATTTATCACAGGAAGAATGGATAAAGTTCATAGCACTGGCAAAAAAGCAAATGACAGAACGCGGTTTGTCTGTCAATGACCTTGCTGACGAAATCGGGAGACCGAGAGGAAGCGTAAGAAACTTTTTTGCGAAGAGCAGCAATCACAGCAGATTCTTGGCCGCAGAGATCGCGGAGTATCTGGGAATGAAGAGAGGAGGTAGAAAGTGAGAAAGGTATTTAATGCATCAAATGTTTTAGGAACCATAGCATTTTTGATGCTTCTGATTCTTCCGGCAGGACTGGTAGAAGCAGAGATGTACATATCCGCCATTGTATGTGCGGTAGTAGGATGCGCATGTGCGTATCTGTCCATGAAAGAAGATGGACAAATAAAATAGGATCCCGCACCGACCAAAGCAAGGGATCCTAAAAAACAACACTGATAATGCTATTTGTGTATATTTTACAACACGGAAAGGAAAAATGCAATGAAAAAAACAATACTGATTTATGAAAGCGATAAGGAGAACAAAATTGGCACACTTAAGGCTGAAGGAAATTTATTAGAGCTTATAGCCGGAGCAGGAGAAATATTAATGAACGTATCTAAGATGGCAGCTAAAGCATTGGATGAGGAACCGGAAGATATGGCAATTAGAATCGCCGGTGCCACAATTGATATGCTCACGGATGAGAGGAAGGGAGAAGCCAATGAGTAAATTAACAGAGGACGACAAGAACAAGGTTAGAAATTTTATGATGGCATCATTGCCGGATTTAGAAAAAATCTGTAAGCATATCATTCAGTGTGGACTTGCTACGGATAAGATCGTCAGCATTGCCATGACAGGGGATGGATATATCAGCATTGATTTCCACGAGATGGATGGAGCCAGCGTATATAGAAGAGATATCTGTGATCCCGTGAAGCTGAGATTTGAGGAAAAAGAAATCTTAGAAATTCAGAGATAAAGGAGACGGGGATGAAAGAAAAGATTGAACAATTGTTAATGAGTACGGAACGGCATGGGATATGTGATCTGATTGCACACATGGAAATGGAAGGATTTTTCGAGGCTCCATGCAGTGGAGCACACCATCTGAGTAAGGAAGGTGGACTGGCAGAACACAGTCTGAATGTGTATGAAATCATGAAACGCCTGAACAAGACGTTGGATACCAGGTATACGGATGACACCATTATCTTATGTGCTATCCTGCATGATCTCGGAAAGATGGGAGATCACGGAAAGCCTAACTACGTTCCGTACATCCTTAAGAGCGGTAAGCAGTCGGATGTTACTCCGTATAAAACAAATCCTGATCTGCCGTATGTGGATCATGAGATCCGGTCTGTGACCATTTCAAGAATGTATATTTCTCTGACGGAAGAGGAAGAGCAGGCTATCCTGTGGCACAACGGACTGTATGGCATTTTTAAATATGAGATCTCCGGCAAGGAGACACCGCTGTATCTGCTGTTACATATGGCGGATATGTGGGCGAGCAGAGTAGTAGAAAAGGAGGATAACACGGATGAAACAGTTTAGAGCACTGACAGCTGATGATATTGAATGTCGCGTATCCACGGTATCGGATAAGGGATGTAGCCTGCTACTCTATAAAGATGCCCGGTGCGACATGAAGATTCTGGACGAGACCGTGGGACCGGAGAACTGGAAGAGATCACATGAACTGATCAACGGTAATTTGTTCTGCAATGTGTCCCTCTGGGATGAAGGTAAGAAAGAATGGGTGACCAAGCAGGATGTCGGTACGGAATCTTACACCGAGAAAGAGAAGGGACAGGCTTCGGACGCATTTAAGCGTGCCTGCTTCAACTGGGGGATTGGACGAGAACTTTACACCGCACCGTTCATTTGGATCAATTCCGACAATGTTAATCTAAAAAAAGTGAATCGTGGTGGAAAGGAAGTAGTTACCACCTATGACAAATTCCGTGTCACACAGATTATCATTGATGGCGGAGAAATTAAAGCACTTGCAATAAAAAATGAATCGCGTGGAAAAATGGTTTTTACATATGATGTAAGAGCTGACAAGGAGAAAGGAAAGAAGTAATGGAGTTTACCGGGAAAGTGGCTGGAATCACAATGGATTTCATAACAGGCAAATATAACATATCGTTTCAGGCTGATTCTGCCGAAGCTGTGACCAGCCAGTTTGACGGTATTAAGGATGCGGAAAAACTTACCATTACTGCGGTTAAATTCCGGCAGAAGCGATCACTGGATGCAAATGCCTATTACTGGCAGTTGATTACGAAGCTGGCAGAAGCAATGCATATCTCCAAAGGACGGATGCACAACATGATTCTGCGGAAGTACGGACAGAGGGAATACATCGAGGGGAAATTAGTCACCCTTACTCTCCCCGACACGGACAAGGCAGAGAACACTGCATTGGAAGCGGAGACATATCATATCGGTCCGACATCCCAGGTGCGTGAAGGCAAGGGCGGTACAATGTACCGCACATATGTCATGTACCGTGGCTCCCATGATTACGACACCAGGGAGATGAGCGAGCTTATCAATGGACTGGTATCGGAGTGTAAGGAAGTAGGAATTGAAACACTTACTCCTGCGGAACTGGCAGAGATGATGAAAGCGTGGAAACCATGAAGAAGTGTTGGAGCGTTCTGACGGATGATATGGGATCATGCTATATCACTCATTTGGGTGTGGTCCATATCCATCATGTATTTAACGGCAGCCGAAAGAAAGCCAGTGAGGAAAGAGGATTTCTGGTGCCGCTACATCCTACCTTACATACCAACGGTCCGGACAGTGTCCACCGAAAGCCGAATCAGGGACTTGACCTGATGCTGAAACAGAAATGCCAGCGGTATTATGAGGAGCATTACGGCACCCGTGATGAGTTTATAAAAGAATTTGGAAGGTCTTACCTATAAGGTTGCAACACCTGCCCTGCGGGGCGAAAGAAACCGTTCATGTAACGTAATGGAGTGTCTCACAAACAGCCATTATTATTGTCAGGGCGGACGGTGATCCGCCCGGGAGGTGATAAGTATTCTGATTGAGAACTACATCCCGTTTGGATATAAGAACCGGATATCCCGGGAAAAACTGGTATCTGATACGAGAATGAGCGATCGAAAAATCCGGAAGGCAATGGAAGAGGCTCTTCTGCTGCGCGGTACTCTGATCATTAATATAGACAATGGGTATTTTAGACCGGACGGCAGCCATGAGGACCGGCAGAAAGCCAAAGCTTATCTTTTCCGGGAGATGGCAAGAACCAGCAGCTGTAACAAGCGCTGTAAGGCTATACGGCGGTGCCTGACACCAAAGGCGGAGGATACCGGGCAGATGTCGTTGAAAGATTTCGGAATAGGGTAGGTGGGATACGTGGAGTATATAAAACTAAACCGGAAAATCATGGAATGGGAATGGTATGGGAATATAAATACCTGCCGGTTATTTATCCATATGCTTCTCAGGGCAAACTGGAAAGACGGAAGATTTGAAGGTAAGGTGATTCCCCGTGGATCCTTCGTGTCATCACTTCCCAAGCTGGCGGAGGAGACAGCCATGACAATCCGGGAAGTAAGGACCGCAATTTCGCATCTAAAATCGACAGGCGAAGTGACATGCAAAACATATCCCAAATACACCGTATTTACAGTAAAAAACTACTGTGAGTATCAGCAGAGTGACATGCAAAATGACAGTCAAATGACAGACAATCGACATTCTAATGACATTCTAACGACAACAATAGAAGAAAAGAAAGAAGGAAAGAATATTAAAAAAGAAGACCCTAAAGGGTCTAAGAAAAAAATTTTCGAGCCACCGTCTGTTGATGATGTCAGAGCTTACTGCCAGGAGAGAAAGAACTCCGTTGATCCACAAAAGTTTGTGGACTTTTATTCATCCAAGGGTTGGATGATCGGCAAAAATAAAATGAGGGATTGGAAAGCAGCAGTTCGTACGTGGGAGAGAGCACCTGAGCAGAAGACGGATAAGATCAACAAGGGAACGATACGTAGCAACTACGGAGACATGGCAGAGCTGGAGAAGCAGTTGTTGTCGAATTGAGGAAAGGAGAAGGAGAATGTCGCAATATCAAGATGTCAATGCTATATGTCCTTTCTTCCTCTCTGGGGATAAGCAGAGAATCACCTGCGAGGGACTGATTGACAAAACCAAGTGCATCAACCGTTTTGATTTTGGCAAAGACCGGGAGCAGTACCGGAGCAGTTACTGTGACAGCAATTATGAGCAGTGCCGGATATACCGGATGCTGATGGACAAATACAGGGAGCAGAAATGAATCAGAACTTTAGAAGAGCAAAGGCAATCGAAGCCAAGAATAAAAAGAGGATCCTGGAAGTCAATCCACATGTGGATGAGGGCAGCGGAATCTATTTTTTAACCCGGACAGAGGACGGAATCCGGTATGCATACATCGGACAGGCAAAGCACCTGCTGACAAGACTAGCACAGCACTTATCCGGATACCAGCACATAGATCTGTCAATCAAAAATCATGGATTGTATGTCGCGGATAATATCACAGGCTGGAAAATCGGCTTTCTTCACTACCCGGAGGACAAGCTGGATGAGATGGAGCAGAAATACATACGGCAATATGCACAGGCTGGTTACCAGCTTCGGAACAAGACCGCCGGCGGTCAGGGTGATGGCAAGAAACAGATAGATGAATACCGCCCCGGGAAATGTTATCATGACGGATTAAAGCAGGGGTATATCAACGCCAGCCGGGAGATTGCACATCTCTTTGATCTGCATCTGGAAGTGACCGCCAAGAAGGATCCACCGACGGTACACCAAAAGAACGCACTGGAAAAGTTTAAAGCATTTTTGCAGGCATACAAGCAACAGGAGGATGAGGATGACTAGAGATATTTATAAAGCATTCATGGTTGCAGTAACGATGTGCGAGATGCCAATCGGAACCAAGGTGCGGCTGAAAGATGATTACCCTGGCATCACACACATAATCGACGGATACCAATTGACTGCGCAGGGATCATACATGGAGTTTCGGGATGGATCCAGTCTTAACATCGAAAATTTGGAACAGATAGAGAAGGTGATCTGATGGAAATGTCAAATGAAGAAATCATACGGAGATATAAGCAGGCCAAGCATAAGGCAGCGCAGATACAGATCCTTGCATATCTCAATGCCTGCCCTAAATCCAAGATTTTGGAGATTGTCAGTGACAGCATAGCCCCTAAGCATCCAGCTCCGGCACAATCGAAGGAACAGCCGGAAACAGTCAAGGCGGTGGATAACCTGGCATCCTTTGAAGAGTATGTCGTAAACCGTATGGATGAGATAGATGGGCAATTAAAGGCGCTGGAAAAGGAATATGCCGATTTATCGGTTACGCTGCTAATGATCGGAAGATATGGAGAAGAGAGGGCATCGGTGCATGAGTGAAAGATTTTACGATGAGGATGAACTGTATGACATGCAGAAGCATCCCAGCGTGCAGGCAATCCGCATCGGACGCACGAAGCCGTATGACTGCAGTTACACATTGATGGTGAAGAGACCAAGGATTCTGGAAAGGAGCAAGGATGGAGAGACTGACACAAAAAGTACCTGATCACAAAACGGTTTGGTTTAAGGATAAAGAAAGACTATTTGAGCCATGTGAAATGAGCGCACATCAGAGTAGACTGGCTATTGCAAAGCTAGCAGCCTATGAGGATGCTGAGGAACAGGGATTGCTCCTGCGGTTGCCGTGCAAGGTGGGAGATATAGTTTATGTAGATAGTGCGATTCTTCCAATAGCGGATACGGAGTGTTATGAGGACATTGATAATGAGATTCCATTATATTTACCGGCAAGAATCGTTTCATTTCGTTTTGCAAAAAGAAACTGGATGAAGATTGCTGTTAAGGCAAAATGGCTGCATGAATGGATTGACAATGAGACCGGACCAGATAGCGATTACGTAGAGTGTGAGAAAAATTTTACGATCTTATTGTCAATGATCGGCAAGACGGTATTCTTGTCAGAAGCGGAAGCCGAAGCCAAGTTGGCAGAAATGGAGAAGAACCATGAAGTTTAGAGAATTTGTTGGATGGTGTAATGAAAGAGCATGTGATGGACGTTGGGGAATGGTTGAAGCAATAACCTGTATCGGTATTATGCAAGAAGTTGAGGAACAACATTTTTGGAAAAGGGAAAAATATTGGAAAGAAAAATTTGAAAGCAAGGTATTAAGTGAAATTGTTAATCCAATAGAAGAAATGATTGCAGAAATGGAAGGTGCGGAATGAAGAGAGAAGAAGCTGTCAAAATGCTTAATCAATTAGTAAATATGCTTTCAGATGATTTTGGGGATTCCGAGTTGTGTGAGGAAGCATTACAGATGGCAATCACCGCCTTGCAGAATCAGCCGGTGTGGATTCCGGTAAGTGAGAGACTGCCGGAAGAAGGTAACGGATACTATCCGATAAATATGGTTACTTTTGATACTGGAGAAGTGTGTATTGGTGTTTACAGACATGACAACAAAGAGTGGTGGACGAGAACGAAGGTAAAACTTTATACGGTACAGATCATGTAGTTATAGCTTGGATGCCACTGCCGGAGCCGTACCGGGAAAGTGAGGAAGAAGATGGCAAAGTGTAAGAATTGCAAACATCTGCATACCATGTACGACTGTAGAGATGAATCATTTAAGTGGTGTGCATATATAAATGACAATCTGCATGAGGATATAGAAAGAGACTGCGAGGATTACATACCCATGACCAACGCAGACCGGATCAGGAGCATGACTGATAAGGAACTGGCAGAGTTTATTATCAATTTTGACAACCATTTCGGTGAGGAATATGAGGGTGAACAGAGTTGTCTGTCATGGTTGCAGAAAGAAAGCGAGGAATGAGGATGCAGGATAGATATTTCTTCAAGGCAAAAACAGCAAGAATTGTTGACACGTATAATAACGCTGAAGACGGAGTATGGGTAAAAGGAAGTTTAAAAGAAGATTGTGGTAAATACACAATATTCCAATTTGAATTTGATAGGGCAGATTATATTCCTTACGAAGTAGATCCTGAGACTATCTGCCAGTGTACTGGACTTAAAGACAAGAACGGCAGGGTGATTTGGGAGAATGATATTGTAAATGGCAGTATTAAGCGTGGAGCGGCATTTTACAGATGTTTGGTTCTGTGGAATGAGTGCAAGGCAAGATTCGATGTGAGAGCTAGGGACTGCAATTTCCCAATGACACTTGATGAGCGCGCAGATGATATTTCTATGAGTGGTTTTGATTATGAGGTTGTCGGTAACAAGTTTGACAATCCGGAACTGTTGGAGGAGTAATATGGCGACATGCAAACGCAAAAATCGTAATTGTCGGTATGAGTATAATCAAAATTCTTACCAGTGCAAGAAATGTATTGAGGAAAAATTAAATCAATATCCGATTACTTGTGAAGATTGTCATTACGGTGGTTGGGGAATATGCAATAAAAGAGGTAAGAATCAGCGGAGAATGAGACCTTGTGAGGATTTTAAATGGAGTTAAGGAGGGTAGCCATGACGGAGAATGAAGCAATAGAAAGAATCATAGACCATTTCGATGTACACCACCATGACAACCGACCGCATCCACTATTGGATAAAGCGGTGGAAATGGCAATCAAGGCACTGGAAGAGGTGCAGCAGTACCGGCAGATTGGCACGGTGGAGGAATGCCGGGCGGCAGTAGAGAAGCAGACGGCAAAGAAACCGGAATTTGTAGATACAAGATTTATGCATAACGGAAAACATATTTCTGATGGTTGCCAGTTGCAAAAATGTTATAAATGTCCTAATTGCAATCAACATATATTCCATGTGTGGGACGACGAACTGTATTGTAAGTATTGTGGACAATTATTAGATTGGAGTGATGAAGAATGAGTGAAGATCTTAAGCCGTGCCCGTTCTGTGGCGGAGAAGCAGTAGTTAAGGCAGTTAATAGAAATTACGGTCTTACTATTTGGTGCCAATGTAAAGAATGCGGTGCAAAAACCGATGGATATTGTCCTAATACGAATAACGAAGATGCAACCATTGATAATATTGAAAGCTGCAAAAATAGAGCGTTAGAAAAATGGAACAGGAGGGTGAACGATGAGACTGATTGATGCGGATAAATTAAAAGCGGATTTAGAAAAAGCAATTTCAAAGAACGAAGATATGGATTGCTTAGACTTTTTACGCACTGCCTCTGTTATTGATGCGCAGCCGACCACCTACGACCCGGACAAGGTTGTGGAAATATTGAAAGAAATGAGAGATAGATTTGATAAAAATGATTTTGCAATTCGTGGAATCATAGAAAAGGCAATCGAGATCGTAAAGGCAGGTGGAGCAGATGCAGAACATTGATTACACCGCCCTGTATGAGCAGAATGAGGACTTTAAGCGTTATGTTGACCGCTACTGCGTAAAGCACCGGATCAGCGTTGCAGAAGCCTTACAGCACTATCTGGTGCAGATGGCTGGCAGGATGTACAAGGAGCAGGCAGAAACGACAATAAGAAAGGAATAACGAATGCCCGGTAAACCGGGTTGGTGCGCAGTGAATAGGGGTGGCGTACCGAAAAATTACAACACCGTGGCTATAAGGCTTACTGATAAGCGTATGTACAGCAAACGAATGGTGATCCACGATACAGCATTTGTAGCGTGGTGTTATGACGGAAAAGCTAAAGGTGTGTTGGATCAGCGCAGGAGTATCATCCTTTATGGCAGGATACCTTGCAGGTGATGTTGATAAGTGGATTTACATTGACATTGCCGACCAACATGAGGATAGCATGAGATTTATCAAGGATTGCGAAAAGGCAATCGGAAAAGAAATTGAGGTACTTAGATCTACGGAATATGGATGTGTGGAAGAATGTGTCCGAGCGTTCGGAGGATTCCGCAGCGCAGGCAACGGTTTTGCCCCATGTACGAACTGGCTGAAAAAACGTGTCCGTAAGCAATGGGAACAGGAACATAAGCAATATGATATTACCTATGTGTGGGGATTTGACCTGAAAGAGCGTAACCGGGCAGAGCGGACAGCAGAAAGCAATCCGCAAGCGGAGCATGAATTTCCGCTGATTGACCGGAATCTGTCAAAGGAAGAGGTTCACGGACTGTTTGAAAGAACATTTCCTTTTCCACGACCGAAGATGTATGACCTGGGATATCCGAACAATAATTGCATTGGATGTGTCAAGGGTGGTATGGGGTACTGGAATAGGATCCGCAGAGACTTCCCGGAAGTGTTCGAGAGCCGGGCACAGTTGGAACGACTGGTTGGGTACTCCATTCTGAAAGAGAGTGACGGGACGCCGTTATATCTCGATGAACTGGATCCCAACCGTGGAGACATGAACACAGAAATATTCCCTGATTGTGGAATCATGTGCTATTTAGCACAGAAATAAGAGAAAGGAGCCGAGACTCTGGCCAGAGTGAAGCATATGCGGTCTCCTTGAAAAAATGAAAAAATTAAAATGTGAGATTTACAGAGATTCAATGCAGAACTATAAGAAATACGCCATTCCTCCGGCACAGCTTATCATTGCCGATGTCCCGTATAATGTCGGCAAGAACTTCTATGGAAGTAACCCCATGTGGTACAACGGCGGCGACAATAAGAACGGTGAAAGCAAGCTGGCAGGCAAGGCGGCATTCAATTCCGATTTCAACTTCAATCTGTATGAGTATTTCCATTTCTGCTCAAAGATGCTGAAAAAGGAAGATAAAAAGAGCGTTACTAGGGGAAGAAGCAGCAACAGTCCTTGCATGATCGTGTTCTGCTCTTTTGAACAGATGCCTACACTGATTGATGCCGCCTATAAACATGGATTTATCCATTACATACCACTGGTATTTGTGAAAAATTACAGTCCGCAGGTGCTTAAGGCAAATATGCGTGTGGTTGATGCTACGGAATATGCTCTTGTGTTCTATCGTGACAAGCTGCCGAAGTTCCGGAACGGTGCAAAGGTTGACGAGGACGGAAAGACGATCCGTGGCACGGGGAAAATGATTTTTAACTGGTTCAGTTGGGAGAAAGACGGAAAAGATATCCCGAAAATCCATCCGGCACAGAAGCCGGTAGCGGTGTTGAAAAAGCTGATAGAGATTTTTACAGATCCTGGTGATGTAGTGATTGATCCTTGTTGTGGAAGTGGCAGTACCTTAAGGGCAGCCGCAGAGATCGGGAGAAATGCTTTCGGATTTGAGATTGATCGTAATTTCTACCAGCGAGCAAAGAATGAGATGATTGTCTTTGAAAGAGATAATCAAATTAGTTTTGAGGATATTCCGGGGGTGATGCCGTAATGGATTTTGGATATTACAACATGGATTGCATGGATGGGATGAAAGAGTTCCCGGATGGTTACTTTGATCTTGCGATTGTGGATCCACCGTATGGAATCGGAGAAAACGGGGATAAGAACCATACAAGGGGTGGTCTAGCAAAAGCAAAGGATTACAATAGTTTTAGCGGAATGGATATAAAGCCACCAAACGAAAAATATTTTGATGAGCTGTTTAGAGTGTCAAAAAGTCAGATTATTTGGGGGGCAAATCATTTTATAAGCAAAATGCCGTTTGATAGTAGCTGTTGGATTGTTTGGGATAAAGATAATGGAAATACTGATTTTGCTGATTGTGAACTTGCATGGACTTCATTTAGTACTGCAGTAAGGAAAATTAAATATAGGTGGAACGGAATGCTTCAGCAAAATATGAAACATAAAGAAAATCGTATACACCCTACACAAAAGCCAGTGGCACTATATGAATGGCTCCTGAACCGCTATGCAAAGCCAGGAGACATTATCCTTGACACCCATGTAGGCAGTGCCAGCAGCTTGATAGCCTGTTACAGAACCAACCATCCATATGTTGGGTTTGAACTGGACAAGCATTATTACGATTTATCCAAAAAGAGATTAGATGCAGAAATGGCACAAATGCGATTATCTGATATTATGCCGGAGGTGATGCCATGATTAACGGAGAACTGATCGTTGACAACTTTGCTGGCGGTGGTGGCGCATCCACCGGAATAGAGATGGCAACCGGATACAGTGTGGATATTGCCATTAACCATGATCCGGAAGCTATCCGAATGCACAAAGCGAATCACCCATACACGAAGCACTATTGTGAGGATGTGTGGCAGGTAGATCCGGTGGAAGCCTGCAATGGGCATCCGGTAGGTCTTGCATGGTTCAGTCCGGATTGCAAGCATTTTTCCAAAGCCAAGGGCGGCAAACCCAAGGACAAGTTTATCCGCTGTCTTGCGTGGGTAGCATGCAGGTGGGCGGGACTGGTACGACCAAGGGTGATTATGTTGGAAAATGTGGAAGAGTTTAAGGCCTGGGGACCACTAAACAGAGGGCATCATCCCATTAAGAGCAAGCAGGGCAAAACCTTTGAGAAGTTTGTCCAGCAGCTTACAGATTTGGGTTATGAGGTGCAATTCAAGGAGTTGATTGCCGCTGACTATGGTGCACCCACTATGCGCAAGAGATTTTTTATGGTCGCGCGGTGTGACGGCAAGCCGATTGTCTGGCCGGAGCCGACACATGGACCAGCGGATATCGAGGCTGTTAAGGTTGGTCTCTTAAAACCGTATGTGGGTGCATACACGCAGTTGGATTTCTCATTGCCGTGCCCCAGCATCTTTGACACCTCGGAAGAAATCAAGGAGAAATACGGCATCCGGGCAGTGCGACCTCTGGCAAAGAAAACAATGGATCGGATCGCAAGGGGATTGAAAAAATTCGTCCTTGATAATCCGGAACCATTTATTATTCAGTGCAACCACGGCGGTGAGCGCAGACCGAACGATATCCGGGAGCCGATGCCAACCATAACAGGAAAGCATGGTTACGGGATTGTGGAGCCATACATGGTACAGATCGGGCAGACCATAAAAGAACCGATTATGACTGTGGATGGTTCGAATCGGTATGGATTGGTTACATCGTTTTTAAGTAAATTTTATAAGAGCGGCACCGGGCAGGATATGAGAGAACCATTACATACCATTACTACATCACCGGGGCATTTCGGGGAAGTTAGAGCGTTTTTGATTAAATACTACGGCGATGCCACAGGACAGGATATAGAGCAACCACTTGATACGGTTACGACCAAGGACAGATTCGGGCTGGTGACGATAGAGGGCGTAGATTACCAGATCGTAGACATCGGATTGCGGATGCTGGAGCCCAGAGAACTGTACGGATGCCAGGGATTCCCTGATGATTACATAATTGACCATGATTACACCGGAAAGACCTACCCGCGCAGCGAACAGGTACGCCGATGTGGCAATGCGGTATGTCCACCGATTCCCGCGGCACTGGTTAGAGCCAATCTGCCGGAGCTATGCGTGGCAGATCGTACACCGAACATGCAGATCAAGACAGAGCAGACCGGGCAACTCCGGTTTGCGTAGGAGGATATATGGGAAAGAGACATTTAACACCGGAAGAGATCAAAGAGCAGTGCAAGCGGATCGCCCGGGAAAGCCGTATGGCTGACCGGACACCCTGGACCGCTATGGGAATCATCTGCAGCTATGTGATCATGCGCCGGGAGGGATTCAAGGGGCAGCGAATCTCCCGGCTGGCGAACAAGGTTAATGAAATGGAAGTGGACTGGTCCGCGGGCAAGATCGACCTGAAGGAGATTAGCCAGCGCCTGATGGATAAGGCAGGATGGTCCATTGAATATAAAGCCTATACCGAGGATGACATCACTGCCCGGAAGGGGTCCTATCAGTACTGGCTTGATCAGAAGCAGATTGCACCGCAGAATACCATCAATGAGCAAGCTACAAGGTATATGCTGTTTTTCTTTACCTCTTTGATGGACGAGTATGGATTCGGCAAAGACCGGCTGACCAGGGTCGAAGAATACATGAATGAGCTGTTGCTGTCATACCAGCAGGACAAAACTACCGTCCGGGAATGGTCCCATGCGTTGCTCACAGAAGCAGGAGTAGTTATGGAGCCTCCGGTGGATCCGCTGACGCAGACCGCAGGCAGCATAATGACAGGCTGATTTGAAATCCTTGGAAGAAAGTAAAATCAGGAACTAAAAAGTGAAATTGATATTTGAGTTGTTGCTTGGGAACTCAAAAGCAAGTTACCAGTTGGGAAAATTGAACTACCGAATTTTCCTCGGTAGTTCGGATTAAAGAAAGTGAGGATATTATCTATGATTAAACAGGAAATCAGTGAGATTAAGAAATTATTTACAGAAAGGAATTGTTCTATCACCCGGATCTGCGGATGTTACGTGGATGGGGGGAAGAATAAGAAAACCGAATTGAAGCAGGCATTTCTGGCACTGCCGGAGGAAGAGATGTTTAAGTACTTCGAGATCCTGCGCAAGAGTCTGTCCGGTACCATCGGCAAGAATCTTCTGAATTTGGAATTTCCACTGGAGAGTGAGAGCGAGGGCGGAACACAGGAGTTCATGCTGCGCCTGCGGGACAGCAAATTAAGAGACGATGCTCTGCTGGAGCAGTTCTACGACCGTATCATTGAATCTTATGAATATGTGGGCAATTATCTGATCCTGCTGATCCACGATGCCTACGATGTACCGGGACGCACTAAGGATGGTGCAGAGATGGAGGATGCTTCCGATGAGGTGTACGAGTACATACTGGCATGCATCTGCCCGGTAGATCTGTCCAAGACCGGTCTGAGTTATAACGCAGAAGAGAATACCTTTCAGAACCGTCTCCGTGACTGGGTGGTAGGGATGCCGGATACTGCTTTTCTGTTCCCCGCGTTTAATGACCGCAGCGCAGATATTCACAGCACACTGTATTACTCCAAGAATGCTGCTGATCTGAAAGATGATTTTATTGATAAGGTGTTGGGATGTTCGATACCCCTACCTGCGGACTGCCAGAAAGAAGCATTCCAGGCGTTGGTAGAAGAGGTACTGGGTGATAACTGCTCCGTGGAAGCGATTAAGAACATCCACGAAGAAATGACTGAGATTGTGCAGGAGCATAAGGAGGACCCTGATCCTGTGGTATTAGATAAAAACAAAGTTGAGACCATCTTTGCCAAAAGTGGTTTTGATGATGACAGCATGGAGGCATTTGACCAGTGCTACGACGATACCGTAGGACCGGACACGGAGTTGATGCTGGACAATATTTACAGCAACCGTAGCTTTGAGGTGAAGACCCAGGTTGTGACGGTAAAGGTAAATCCCGAGCGCACAGATTTGGTAAAGACGAAGGTAATTGACGGCAGACAGTGCCTTGTAATTGAGTTGCAGGAAGCTGTAGAGGTGAACGGTGTTGCTGTGAAGCCTATGTAACTTAGGATTTAGTGGAGGAAGGGCATGAGTTGCATTAGATGTATCTGCGAGCATTGTGCAAATAATCCAAACTGCTTTGACCATTGCCAGGGAGAGATGGATGAACCGTGCTATAACTGCGAGGATTGCATTCACTGGGATGGAAAGGTGGGGAAGGAGATGTGGAGGGACGAATGCCATAAGTACAAGATAACGGAGTACTGGGCAGCGCATCTCCGGCGCAAAAGGAAAATCATTTAAAGTTTAGTGGAGGAAATAAATTATGGGAATGACGAGGAATCAGCTTGCTTTGGTACGATATGTGGCTGAAAACAATATACAAAAAGCCAAAGATGCAGCTCTTTGCTGCTGTGCGGAAGATACAACTCAGAAGAATCACTATGCAGTCACAAAATATCAAAGTCTATTACGATCTGGTGGAATGAATCTTATGGAGCTACCAGCAAATGTTTCCAGTTTTGCAACGATGGAAGATCTGACAAATACATACTTAGAAAGCAGATATTATTTGACCAATGAAGAAAAGGAGTTATTCGAACTGATCAAGAACATGAATGATGTGAGTTTACAGCTTATGGAGAAACAGATTCCGTATCTGAATGCAACATTGCTCTATGGCGAGAGCGGAGTCGGGAAGACGGCTTTTTCCAGGTATGTAGCATATAAACTTGAAATGCCGTATTTATATGTGAATTTTTCAAGAATGCTTGATAGTTATCTTGGTGGAACTGCAAAAAATCTCACGAATCTGTTTAATTTTATCAATCAGCATCAATGCGTTGTAATGTTGGATGAAATCGACAGCTTAGCAGTAAAGAGGGAATATGGTGGCGGCGGTGCAAGCGCAGAAGTTTCCAGAAGCACTACATGTTTATTACAGCTATTAGATTCCGTTACGAATGACCACGTAATTATTGCCGCAACAAACCTTATGGATGATGTTGATACCGCAGTGAAGCGTAGATTTACAGAAAAGCATGAGTTACATAGGCTTTCAGCGGAAGACAATGAGCGGTTTATCAGACAGTACCTTGACGATGCAGGATTTTCTTATGATTTGGATTCTGTTAGAAAGTATGCTGCAGAAAATCATTCACAAGCTGAAATTATGACGCATGTAACAAGAAACATTGCAAGTACGCTTATCAACAAGGGTGAACTGGTAATATTGTAAACTGAAATATTAGGAGTTAGGGGAGGAATACTATGGACAATGAGATTATTTCCTTCAATCTAGCAAGAATCGAGCGAGGAAGAGAAAAGCTTTGCAAATGCAATCCACCTCATTACGAGGTCGATACGGTAAACAGGATTGTAAGCTGCCAAGATTGCGGTGCTACAATAGATGCCTTTGATGCGCTGGTTACACTGGCTAAAAGATATGAGCAGCTGGAGGATGCACAGCGAAAAATGCTATCTAAAGCCAAGCTATACGAAGCAATGGCAGATGCGGAATTCAAGCGGATGAGGAGGAATAAAACATTCCGGGACATGGACGAGAATCGCAGAAAAGGTTTATATCCTATATGTCCTAAATGTGCGGAAGTGATTGATCCGGCAGATATCCGGGAATGGACAGTGCATCTGGAGTAAACTGAAATTTAGTGAAGAAAGGAAGAAAAATATGGCAAAAGCAGTACTGATTATAGATATACCGCCAGTGTGTGGCAGTTGTATGATGTACCGTTATAACTGGTTCAAGGGTGGAGAATGTACATGCAGGATCACCGTTGATAGGGTGGAACTGAATGATAAAGCAGATACTTGTCCACTCCGTGAGCTTCCGGAGCGTGAGACAGAGATGACGGATGCCGATGATCTCGGCAGAGATTATGTCCGTGGCACAATGGATGGTTGGAATGCCTGCTTGGAGGAAATATATACTTCTAAAAATGCATAATAACGACATCGAGGAAATGCAGCACAAATACAACAGAGTAGCATAATAGGAGGACTGATGGAACCTAAAAAAGAGATCTACAATGATGCATGGTTTTTATATAAAAAATATTTGAATGGTGACGGATCTGATGAATACTGGGAATGCCTCAATAACGACGCAAACCGCATCATAGAAAAGCATAATAAAGATCCGTTTGCCCGCAGCCTTGTAATGGCTGTAATAGATGAGATTGAGAGGAGCAAGAAAAAATAATGGACATCAAACAGAAAAGAGCATATTTGAAAAGTTATCAGAATATCCAAAATCGAATAGTTGGTCTGACCCATGAGTTGGAGAAATGGAAAACGCTGGGGGAAAAGGTGAATAATGCAATGGGAACCGGCGGAGGATCCGGAAAGCCATCAAATAGCAAGGTGGAAAAATCTGCTGTTAATACCATAGATATTTTGAAAAAGATTCAGTTTGATATAAATGCGGCAGAAAATGAGCGACAGAATGTGCTTGATGCTATCAATAAGGGCAAAAAGTTGCGGCAACGTGAGATCCTGCGGATGCATTTTGTAAATGGCATGAGTGTTGCAAAAATAGCGCGGAGACTGGGGAAAGAAGAAAAAACGGTCAGCAATGCGATCACGAATGCTCTCCGGGATCTGGACATATGACAAAACAGGCAGTTTTAATGCTGCCTGTTTGTTGTGTAGATTCTTAATGCGCGTAGTACTATTTTTTGTAAAAGCTCTTTATCACTAAATTTTTCTTTATCATGCAATAAGTTATTTGCGTCAGTATAGGCTTCTAATGATCCAAGGATTTGAGATTCGATTTCGTCAAGAGCTGTCAATTCTGATTGAATCTTTGATTTATAATATAGCAAATATTCATCAGAACGATTATCAAGATTGCGTTGTTGTTGCATTTTAAGTCGATCACGATAATATATAAAAAATTTTTTGGCTTTTATGATGATTTTTTGAGCTTTTTTAATATCTTCTGTAGTTCCAGTCATGGCATTTCCTCCTAATGTTCCCATTTGGGTTTCTCTATGTTCATTTCTGCAATGATGCCGGGGTGGCTTTTTATGTATGCCTTATAGTCTGTTATGGCTTTGTGCCGTTCCTGCCCGGTATATTTGGTTGAGGATGTTTGAACCTCTGAACCATCCAGCATATTCCGTGAGTAGGTAACCAGGAAATAATATACCTTGTTCTCATAATACCGCCGTTCCCGTTTCAGCCTGACGACTGGTTGAGTGGGAGCGGTTGCAAGGTAGTTGTAACGCTCTGCAAGGGCGATTCTGTACGCTTTCAGTTGTTCTATTTTGCGTTCAAATTCCTTTATTGCATCAACTGCCTTGCTGTCATAATAAAGCACCTTGTCGAGCTCATTAAGTGCATCCGGGTGGGTCATATAGATTGACATTCTCACATCACTTTCGGTTGATGGATTGCCGTATTTCATAAACAGATCTTGGAGATCCTTTTCCTGCGTGGGGGTCATTGCTTTTCTCACTTTCTGCCGGTTTAATGGGTTGCCGGCTCCCAGTAGAATGTTATTGTGCAATTGGGAGGATATAATCAGGCGCAGAGAGAAAACCGCCTGCATTCAAGATGCTTTGCAAGGCTTTCTTTCCGCCTGCCGGGGAATAAGGAGTTTTGCCATTCAATGAAATAAATCCTTTTCCATCCTCATAGAGTGCGAAGCCGGTAGTGGAATAGATACCGATTTCATCCTTGAATTTGTAATTTCTAAGATTTTTAATAACCATCATGTTAATTACCTCACTTTCTTTTTGGTGTGGGGCGGTGGTGTTCCGCCCCTTATGTATTTATGCTGTGATCTGCTCAGGTTCGGATGTCCGGGTTGCGTATCTCTCGGAGCCGTACATGCTGCGGATGTCCTGCATTGACTTTGATTTCTTGCCGTGCTTGTGATATTCGCCTTCGTGATAATACCAAGCTTGCTTGTTAGAGGAGTACTTAAAGCCAAGGCTCTTAAGCGTATCCTTATGCTCTTTGGTGTTGCCGGTGATCCACAACCAGGACCCGCAAAGCTCAATCATAAGTCCGGAGAGGTGAAGCAACTGGTTGATCAGGTCGGCGTATTCGGTAGCGGTCTGCTGAGATTCTTTCTCGTATGTCTCGCCGCTTGCGTTCTGGTGGATGTTCTTCAGGCGGTTGAATGCTTCCTCATACTGTTTAGACATCTCCTGAAACTCTGCGGTGGTATCTCTTCCGGGGTTGCAGTCCGGATGTAGATCTCTCGCGTATTTCTTATAAAGCTGTTTTACATCTTCACAGGTTTTGCAATTTTCAAAATATCTCATGGTGTTGTACCTCCGTTTATAATGTGGTGCAGGTCTTTATAAGATCCTGCTCTGTTAAGTTATCAGCTACGATGTTACCGTTTCTGTCGTACAGCTCGTATGTATCGGGTAAGGTTCCGAAGAATCCGTTGAACTGGTTGCATACCATATATCCTTTTGCTTCTAAAGCTTTGATGATTTCGTTCATGTTGTGTACCTCGCTTTCATGTGCTCCGCTTCTGTGCGGTTCGTTTGTTGTTGAGCTAATCATAAAACGTAGTGCGCATTACGTCAATGGACAGGATCACCAAAATAATGCGCACTATTTTGTGCAAAATGCATAATGCGCATTACTGCAAGCTGTGATATTATGTGGTCAGGTGGGAACGGTTCCCCTTGAGAAAGGGGGTTGATGCCTATGTACGTTACATATGATGATCTGATCCAGTTAGGATTGTTGATTGTAGCCATTATAGGTCTTGTATATAAGATAAGTCACAAAGACAAAAAATAACCGCCCCTAAGCCTGAGAAACTGAGAGCGGTTATTTTTTCTTAGTATTCAATTCCAAGGGGCACTTAGTACCACCTCTTTGTATAAATAATATAGCACGGATAATATGATAATTCAAGGGGTGATTAAATGAATAGTGAACAGATAAAGAGGAGAAATGACAGACAGTATTTGTGGCAGAAAGAAAATACAGACAGAATCAATTTTACCATGCCAAAAGGAAAAAAAGCACAAATAAAGGAAATTGCATCCAGCAAGGGAATGAGTGCCAGCGAATGGATCAATGAAGCAATAGAAGAGAAGATAGAAAGAGAAAAGAATTTATAAAAAATACCCAAAAGTGTGACATTTGTCACAAAAACGGGGTTGAATCGGGAAAACAACCTGTTGTATAGTATATAATATAAATACGTGTCAAGAAGCCGATATCAGTAAATCACTGGTACCGGCTTTTATATTGCTATAACACCAGGAAGGAGGTAAATATCAATGGGTAGACCTAGAAAGATTAGCAGTCCTGAACAAATGGAGCAGTTATGGGAAGAGTATAAATTTTACTGTGACAATGTAGAGGTTAACCAGACATCATTCTCCGGTAAAGAGAGTAAGTTCGTAACAGAAAAGGTTAAAAAGTCTATCACTTACACCTTAGAAGGCTTTTGTGTATATATTGGCATGGCAAGAAGTAAATTCTATCAGACATACGCAGATGATGAGAATTATGGGGACATAGTAACACGCATAAGAGAAGAATCTGAGAATGACGTAAGACGTAAGTTTGAAACAGGTTGTATACCTTCTCAGTTATCCGGGTTATGGATGTCCAGGTATGACGGTTATAATCCTAAGCAGCAGATAGACGTTAATGCTACGATCTCCGAAGGGGATAAAAAGCTACTGGATCAGGTATCTAAGAGACTGGGAGAGAGTAAGTAAATTGTACCGGATCATGACACAATTAGTTGGTAAATGAGCATAAAAGAGGATCCCGGAATTGTGTGTAAATGGCAACAATTCAAGAATCCCGTATTTATGCGGTTTATCAGCTTTTCTGTATCGTTCAACTATGCGCAAAATTAACCATTCACGCATAGTTGCTGGTAATTGTCTTATTGTCCCAGTAAATAGCAACAATAGCAGATGCAGCTGTTACCGGATCCGGATCGTCCAGACTGTTCTGTTCTGTGCTGTGTATGATCCTGCTGCTCTATATTTTCCTTCTGCCAGTGATCAGCCCGTAGGGCTGCCACCGTACATCATGCGGCCGGATAGGTCCCCCGGTACCCCGCGATACCCGGGCCCTGCGATCTAGGTACCATATGTCCATCAGAAAATTATATTATATTTTCAGATTTGGAGTGTCAATGACTTTACAGGAAATACGACAAAATCAAATTGAATATTGCAGAGAGCATATCGAGTATTTCATCGACACATATGGTCATATCGAGGATAAAGATGCAGAGGAGATCATACAACCGTTTCATATGTGGGATGCGCAGAGAGAGGCATTAAGGAGCATTGCAACACATAAGCTGAATGCTATCCTAAAAGCACGACAGCTGGGTTTCTCATGGCTTATACTACATTATGCGGCACATCTGCTTATTACGATGGAAGGTCGCACATGTATCGCATTGTCACAGAAAGAGGATGATGCGAAGGAGCTTGTGCGAAGATTCGGCGTTATTTTGAAGAATATGCCGGAACTCATTGCAGAGGATAGTGATAAGCCAATCGGATGGACAGGTGCCACATATACACAGACTGCACTAAGAATTGAGATCACTTTTCCAAGTGGTCTCGTTTCAGTTTTCAACGGAATGCCGAGTGCGCCCGGTGCTGGTCGTTCATTTACCGCCAACCTTATCATTTTGGATGAGTGGGCGTTCCAGCAATATGCAGAGCAGATATGGACTGCTGGATATCCTACCATCAACCGTCCTACTGGTGGACAGGTTATCGGATTGTCTACCATTGACAGAGGATCCTTTTTCGAGGAAGTATTTACGAATCCGGATAATGGGTTCAATAAGATATTCATTCCGTGGTACGCAGATCCCCGCCGTGATGACAACTGGTATTCGGAAACAAAAAAGGCAATGGGTGAGCTTATGACACAGGAGTATCCTGCTACTGTTGAGGAAGCACTTACTGTTCCTGGTGGTTCATACTTTCCCGAGGTGAATGAGCGTAATACTGTTTCCTATGAGGAACTGAAAGGGAATACCTTGAAGTATGTTGCTATTGACTATGGACTTGATATGTTTGCTGCACATTGGGTGAGAGTTGATTCTTTCGGAAATGCACAGGTGTATCGGGAATATGATAAATCCGGTCTGACTATTTCAGAAGCTGCCGGAACTCTTCTCAGCATGTGTGAGGAAGAGACCATAGAAGCATTCCTGGCACCGCCGGATTTGTGGAACAGATCACAGGAGACTGGTAAGAGCCGTGCACAGATCTGGTCTGAATGTGGTGTTGACCTCACCAAAACATCGAATGACTTTGCTGCCGGATGCTCCGGTATGAAAGAGTGGTTGAAACCGCAGGGAGAGGATAAGAAGTCGAAACTTACTATCCTTGATGGATGTGCACCGAATCTGTACCGGTGCTTAAAAAAGATACAGAAGGACAAAAAAAGACCGAATGTGTATGCCAAAGATCCGCATGACTTGACCCATGATCCCGATAGTCTGCGGTATTTTTGTGTCTGGTGGACAATCCCGGCGGACAGTCCGGAGGAAATCGACCGGAGACGTAATAATTGGCGGCCTGATCTATTGGAGGACTATGAGAATGCAGACGATGAGATCAGGGCAATGATGGTTAAAAAGTATGGAGAGCCATATTATGAGGATGTTTAGGAAGATGAAAAACATGATTATGAATCCGAAACAGGCAAAAAAACTGAGTGAGTGGAAGAAAAAGTACACCGAAGCAAAGGATAAATACAGTGATGAACTGAATAATATCCGTGAATACCAGGCATTGTACGACGGTGACAGAAGAGTAAACGTAAATCCGAACAAGGGTAACGGAAAATCAAGTAAACAGTCAATCAATGTACGCAATATTGTTTATGAATTGATTGAAACGCAGGTTGATTCTTCAATCCCCATGCCGAAAGTCACCCCTATCCATGAAGAAGATGAAGAACTGGCCAAGATTATTGAGCTTGCTCTTCAGAATGAAATCCAGCTTATGAATTTTAGCCTCATGAACGATGAGGAAGAGCGTACCGTCCCCATACAGGGCGGTGATTTCATGCACGTTGAATGGGATAACACCAAAGGCTTTCACTGCACTGTCGGCGGTGTGAACGTGTCAGAACGGCATCCCAGAAACGTGATCCCTCAGCCTGGTATAACAAGCATTGAGGAAATGGATTACATCTTTGTTCTGGTACCGCAGACAAAGGAATTTGTAAAGAAAAAATATAATGTGGATGTTTCCGCGGCATCTGATACAGAAATTGATCTGAAGCAGGACACGAAGCGTGATGATAACAGCGATATAGTTACTGTTATTAAATGCTACTACCGTAATAAAAACGGATGTATTGGACTGTTTACGTGGTGTGAAGAGTATGTTTTGGAGGACTACGAGGATTATCAGGCAAGACGGTTGGAGAGATGCACCAAATGCGGCAGGGTAAAGACCGGTGACGTATGCGAATGTGGATCCAAGAGTTTTGAGGAACGAACGGAAGAGTACGAGGAACTGTTAGAAGACATTACCACGAAGAATGGCACATTTATTCCCGCAATATCAGGATATGAGGATGTGGACATGCTGGATGAAGACGGAAATCCGGTATATGACGATTTCGGACAGTTGATGCAGGAGAGAAGGGAAGTCAGAACCAAGATTCCGTATTATAAACCGGATCAGATCCCTATTGTGCTTAGGAAAAATGTATCACGCGCAGGAAAGCTTCTCGGTTTTTCGGATGCTGCAGTTATTTCTGATCAACAGGATGCTATAAAAAAATTGGGTTCAAAATTGCAGGAGAAAATCCTAAAAGGTGGTTCTATTGTAATTCTTCCCAAAAACTCCAAAATTCAGACTACTGACGAGGAACTTAAGGTTGTACGCGTGAACAATGCGCAGGAAGCATCCCTTATCAGTGTGAAGAATATGCAGGCAGATATTTCCCTTGATAGAATCATGATCGCAGAAAATTATGACTGGGCCAAGTCCACGCTGGGAATCACGGATTCTTATCAGGGCAAATATGATGCTTCTGCTGATAGTGGTACCGCAAAGCAATATGCAATCAATCAGGCAGCAGGTAGACTGGAATCTAAGCGTGTTATGAAGAAAACGGCGTACGCCAAAGTATATGAGCTTATGTTCAAGCACATGCTTGCTTATGCGGATCAGCCGATTCCGCTGAATAAGAAAAACAGTGATGGGACATATTCTTATTCTCATTTCAACCGGTATGACTTCTTGAAACAGGATGCTGCCGGGGAATACTACTGGGATGATGAATTTATCATTACCACAGATCCTACTTCAACGATCATGATGAATCGTGAAGCAATGTGGCAGCAGATTGACATGAAATTGCAATCCGGAGCGTTTGGTCCCCTGGGAGAGAATAAAACTCTTCTGGCATATTGGACGTTCATGGCAGAGAATGATTATCCGAATGCGTCCAAAATGAAAGAGATCATGGCACAGCGTGTACAGGAAGAAAACGCACAGATGGAAGCACAGAATGCAGCGTTAAATGAACAGTCAGGAGGTGTTGGAAATGCAATGCCCATATTGTAAGATAGAAGCGGCAATAGCCTCATCAAAATATGTTTTGTCAACTGATTCTCCAAAATTATTTAATGAGCAGAAACTCTTTATTGATCATGAGATGAAGTGTCGCAATCCGCAATGCAGTTATTACAATAAAATATTTGCAACCGTTAGGAATGAACTACCGGTATCCAAGGATTCTAAGGAAACTTAGGGTCCTTTTTTGATACAAAAATTTCGCATGTGAAAAGCGCAAAAATCACGGGAGGTAATCATGGATGAAATTTTAGAAGGCGCAAACGTACAGGAACCCGCCGACCCTGTTGTAACTGATAACCAGGTTGAGGAACCTGTTGTACCTGATGGAGATGCCGGAACTGCAGAACCGGAAACTACAGATCAGGTGCAGTCAGATGAAATCAACTCACAATTTGCTGCTGCCAGAAGAAAGGCAGAGGAAGCCTACAACCGTAAGATGTCCGGAATCAACAGTGAAGTAAAACGTTTATTCGGAAGCGTTGTGAACCCTGTTACCGGGAAAAACATCGAGACGATGGAAGACTACCTTCAGGCATGTGAACACCAGCAGAGAGAGACTCTGAATCAGCAGCTCACAGAAAAAGGTATTGATCCTAATTTGATTGAGCAGATGGTCAATAATTCTCCTGCAATCAGACAGGCGCAGCAGATTTTAGAGAACAATCAGAGAGCAGAAGTGCAGAAACAGCTTGATGAAGACATTAAGGCGGTAACTGCTATGGCTCCTGAGATTAAGTCTCTGGAAGATTTGGAAAAACATGCATCCTACGCTTCCGTACTGGAGTATGTGAACAAAGGATTGAGACTGCCGGATGCTTTTAAACTGGCAAATTTTGACAGTATTTCTACTCGGCAGACAGCAGCTGCAAAGCAAGCAGCAATTAACCAGGCAAGGTCTAAAGGCCATCTGGAAACAACCACAAGTGTTTCTGATAGTTCCAACCTCGCTGATATTCCGGAAAATGAAATCTCAAAGTGGAGAGAGTATTTCCCCGGCTTAAGTGATGAAGAACTTAAGAAAAAATACAACCAAACTTTATAAGGAGGAATCAAAATGTTTAGTTTTGTAAAAAGCGCAACAAACCCTAATTTCCCTATCATCAAACAGCTTCCCACTACTGCATCTACTACCTACAAGATCGGCGAAGCACTGGTGCTGACTGATGGTGGATTGACACAGGCAACCGGAACTACCAAGCCTCAGTTTATCTGTGCTGAGAATTACGTAGCCCCCGCAAGCGGAATGAAAGATATTTCCGTGTATGAGATCGTAGACGGTCAGGAGTGGGAGACCACCTGTGCCGCAGATGCTTCTGCTGTTAAGGCAGGCTCTAAAGTAACTATTCACACGGATGCTGCACAGGTAACAGCAACTACCACCAGCGGTGTATTTATGCTGCTTTCTTCAGGCGGTGTCGTTGGGGCAAAGGTCGTAGGAAAATTCTAAGGAGGATAAAAAATTATGGCAATTGTATTTAGCAAAAATAGCGGACTTAATGATGATCTGTGGAAGGTGGAAGCACAGGTGTTACAGGCTGTCATGAACGACACAGATACAGAGAAGAACGATTACGATAAATTCGTAACCGACGTTTATAACGAGAAGACATCCAAGAAGTATGCTGAAAAACTGGGTTCCGTAACTTCCCTCGGAAACTTCGACATCGTTGATGAGGGCGACAAGGCTCCTATGGATGATATTCAGGCTGGCCAGTCCAAGCTGATCGTACATAACACTTTTTCCAAGTCCTTTGCATGCACCAGAGAAATGAAGGATGATGGAGACGTGGATGTAATGAAGACAATGGCAGCAAACATGGTTCGCTCCTATAAGCGTACTCGTGCACAGTTTGCATCCGATGCATTAACTACTGAAGCTGCTACTTTCTCTTTCAGCAGAAAGGATATTGATAAGACTACCGGTGACGGAAAGGCATTGTTTGCAACTGATCATGCGGGCGTTAAGGCTGGTGTGGCTGCTCAGAGTAACGTATTTACCAATGCATTCGGTACTGATACTACAATGCTGAACCGGTTGGCAAATATCGGTAGAAACTTCCGCAATCAGAGCGGTAATATCCAGGGTTATACCTTCGATACCATTATCATTCCTTCCAACGTTCCTGCACTGGAAGATCTGATCAAGCGTATTATTCGTTCTGAACTGATTGTTGGTTCTTCCAACAATGACGTCAACACCCAGAAGGGATTATGGAATCTGGTAGTAGATCCCATGTGGCAGGTAACTTCCGGTGCACCTTACATTCTGATGTCTTCTCAGGCAAATAAGGAGCTCAGAGGATCTATGTTCTATGACCGTGTTCCCCTTGATATTGCAAATCAGGTGGACATCCATACCCGTAACCTTGAATGGAACGGTTATGGTCGTATGTCTGCCGGCTTCAATGATTGGAGACATGTGATCCTTGGCGGTGCATCCGCAGGTACCACCTTAAGTTTTAGCTAATGGAGGTAGAACATGGTAAAGCCTAATTTTACTATAGGCACCGTGTTTGAGGATGGCGGTCTGTACTATGAGGTGCAGACCGTACTTCCTTCCGGTGACTATATTTCAAAGAGAGTTGATAAGGTTCCGGAACCTGAAAAAGAGATCACCGTTCCTATTCCGGAACCTGAAGAAGAGATCCCTATTCCTATTACGGAGAAAACAGAAGACAAGCTTGTGAAGAAAACAGAAGATAATCCTGTGAAGAGAACAAGAACAACCACACGTACAAGAAATACCGGAGGTAGAAAGAAATAATGAGTATGACCTGGAAAGATGTCAAATTAGCCACATTACAGAAAATGTTTGCTGCGGATGGTAGTAACATACCAACAGATGAATCAACAACGGATTACCTTGCCGGAATGCCAATGGTGGCTAATGAGGCACTGGAAAGGTTATCTACTGCCGGTAAAGCTATTGTAAAGAGTGTTGTTATTGCACATAATCCTTTGAAAAATCTGATTTCTGACGAGACGGCAAGTAAGATTCATAACCTTGGCACATATGAATTTTCTGGGGAGGGAGCACATGCATATTTCTTTGAATTTACCGGGAAAGGAACTTTAATGGTAACGGTTGGAGGAACAGAATGTGATACCATCCAACTTGAAAGTAAGAACACATATACTGAATATAGAGGACTTCTCGAGAATCCTTTGGATGAAGATGTGGCTCTTATTTTTATCAGCAAATATCCTAGTGCTGTAAAGAATGTTGCATTGTATTATGAGGAATTTGACAAAGAATCAGAAGTCCCCGAATACGCTGATATGGTGAGATATAATCTCAAAGAGATATGCCCTGACTTTTATCAGCTCGGGGACAATCAGATTTATTACGAGGGAAGCTTAGGTTGCGGGTATATTCAGACCAGTAAGTATTACAGGGAGAGTGACAACATCCTTGTTCTTAGTAGGGATGATCCCGGTAGCTATACGGTATATTATCGTGCATATCCACCTACTATTACAGCAGAGACAGCAGATGATTATGTTCTCCCGGTAGACGATGAAGTAGTGGTACTTCTGCCTCTTTATATGGCCAGTCAGCTGTATAAGGATGATGATAACGGTATTGCTACAACATATCGTAATGAGTTTGAAGTAGCACTGGAGAGCCTTATTGACAGCAGTATGCAACAAGGCTATGAAGAATTTACGAGTGAAAGCGGGTGGATTTAATGGCTACAAAATTTTCCATTCCATCAAGCCCAAGCAGGAGTGTTCTTACGATCAGTACATTTTTAGGCGCGGATTTCACAAACAGCCCGGCGGCAGTGAGTGAGAATCAAAGCCCAAACTGTAAGAACATGATCCGGGATGTCCCCGGGAAAGTACGTAAATGCATGGGGTATAAAAAAATAGCGGAATATGATGATCAAATCAATGGGTATCATTATATCCGCGGCGAACAATATGGATTGGTCCATGCAGGAACGAAAATGTATTATAACGGCGTTGTAAAGTATTCTGATGCTAATAATGCACGGAGTAAAAGTTGGCAATTTGACAACAAACTTTATATCGTTGATGGAAAAAAGCTTCTCGTATGGGATGGGGCGGAAGTAAAACCGGCATCGGAATATGCAAAGATCCCCACAGTTACGATTGCTAAAGCACCTAATGGCGGAGGTACAAGCTATGAAGATTTAAACCTTATACAGCCTGGTTTTACAGAATTATTTGCGGGGACAGAAAGTGATACTGCGTATCATATGACTTTTGGTGGACTTGATGATACCACAGTGAAAGCCTATATTCTGGACAGCTCCGGCTCTTGGGCGGAGAAAACAGAAAATACGGATTTTACGGTAGACAGAGAAAACGGCATTATCAATTTTACGGCTGCGCCTGGCAAAAGTCCTGTAACCGGTGAAGATAATGTGAAAATAACAGCATATCGAACTGTAAGTGGATATGCTGACAGAATAAATAAGTGCTGCATAGGAACACAGTATGGACTGAAAGGGGCAATGGACAGACTGTTCTTAAGCGGAAATCCTGATTATATCAATCAGGACTGGTTCAGTGAACAAAATGACCCTACGTATTTTGCGGATACGTATTATAGCAGTCTTGGGACAAGTAAGTCTGCCATTATGGGATACAGTGTAATCAATAATTATCTGGCAACTCATAAGGATGAAATGGAGACGGACCAGTTTATTGTCCTGCGAGAGGGCGTGCTGGCAGATAACAAGCCGGTATTCCGTTCGGTAAACACTCTACAAGGCGCAGGAGCCATTGCAAAGGATACATTCGCATATTTATCCAGTGAACCTCTTTTTCTTACGAGATCAGGCGTATACGCTATTACAGCGCAGGATATTACGGGAGAAAAATACGGTCAGAACAGAAGCTTTTATCTGAATGGAAAATTGCTGAAAGAATCTGACCTTGAAAAAGCATTTGCATTTGTTTACAAGGATATGTACTGGCTGTGTGTAAATGGGGTTGCCTACATTCTCGATGGACTTCAGCCTATGCAGACAGATAAGTCTATGCCATATTCTACACGGCAATATGCAGGATTTTATAGAACAAATCTTCCAGCAAATTGTATGTGGGAACAAGATGGGAACCTATATTTTGGAACAACAGATGGAAGGGTATGCGAGTTTTATAGCGATTCTGATGCGCTGGTATCATACAACGATGACGGTGAGAAGATAGAAGCAATATGGGAAACTCCGGATCTTGACGGAAAATTGTTTTATAAAAATAAGACATTCCGTTATTTGGCTGTGCGGTTGAAGTCTGCCGTTGCTACTACTTTGGAGATGTATGTGCAAAAAAGAGGATTGTGGTCGTTTATAAAAAAGGACAATTATACTGCAATGTATTTATCTTTTGGCAGTGTCGTGTTTTCAAAATTCACTTTCAGTTCTGATCAGACACAAAAAATTATTCCAACAAAACTTCGTGTGAAGAAGGTAGACAAGGCAAGATTCAGATTCGTAAATTCTGAATTGAATGAACCTTTTGGCCTTTTTGATATTGCGTTGGAGTACGTGGAAAATGGTAATCATAAGTAGGAGGTAAGCTATGGCTTTTGAAAAAATCACGGATACATCTTTGGCAAATAAGGGAGTGACTGGGCTTCCGGATGTCCCCGGTCTTACGACTGCAGAAATGCAGGCAAAATTTGACGAGTTATCAAGGGATGTCATTATACCTAAATTAAATGAGATCGTTGATGGACTTAACGGAGATGAGGTAGGATTATCCTCCAAAATTGAGAATCCTGAAACGAAAGAAAAAGATGTAATACAGAATGTTGTGAATGCAATTTATCAGATTGTAAAGGAGAACAGTGATAAAAGGCATGGTCATGAAAATAAGGAGACGTTAGATAAAGTCACAGCTGAACTTTATGATTCCATAAATACATTAGTCAGCATGTTTAATGGAATATCAGCTGTTGATAAAACTGTGACTGCAGACGACACTAAAATACCCACATCAGGAGCAATAGTCAATTATGCAATAGCATTAGGCGCAGGTGACATGCAAAAGGCTATTTACGACAAAAATAGTACAGGAATAGTGGATGATGCGGAAAAATTAGGTGGTGTCGCTCCAGAGGAATATCTTCAGAAAGCATCTTTACCAGACACTACAGTTGCGTTTGAGGTGGCAGAAACAAGATCAAATATATCCACTGGTGAAAAAGTTTCTACTGTATTTGGAAAAATAAAGAAATTTTTCGCAGATCTGACAGCCCCGGCATTTGCTCAGATGATCACCACAAAGGAGGATCTACTGGCTACCAAGGTGACCGGATATGTGCCGGATGCCAAGGCGGTAGCGGATGGATTTGCTGATGTAAATGGCAAGTTAACAAACACATACGCCTTTTTATACGGCAATTATTTTGCAGCAAATGTGACAAATACGGTAGAACTTAAAGATAATTTTCAGAATTACAAACTTCTCTTATTTGTATGTAACAACGGAACATCTCAGATGTATGCTCCTACTGTGTATCCAGCATCGTATATCAAAGAAATATATGATTCCGTTAAAAATGGTCAGTATCTTGGAAAATATCCATCAATTACTACATTTATCGGTAGTACAATAAGTGGATCTTTTATCCCCGTTGCTGACAATAAATTCAAACTTACTACTGGTATGAGTGGTACATTTATGATTTTAGGATTAAAATAATATGTTATTCTCATATGTGTCGTCATTATCAGTTGTCTGAATAAGGTTTTAGGCAAATTGCAGTAAGAGTTCCTCTATAGGTGAAATCGGATGTTACATTAGCAAAGTCATAAGTGGATAAATTCACAGTGGTAGTTGTACCTATCCCTCTTAAAATTATGTTCGTACTTCCACCACCGCCAATCATTGATTCTCTAACAGTTTGATCGAAAAGGGTATTATTGTATATAAAATCAGATGATATATTGCCATCAATAAATCCAATTATTAACCACAAACCAGGTGTTAAAGTAACACTACATATTGTTACTTGTTTATTTAATTTTTGATTTTTATATTCACCTGTTTTCTGTTCTATTTTCATTACTAACTTGCCATTTAACGAAGGAGTGATTGAATAATGGGTGGAGATTAGCAGTAGAAAATCAGAAGGCGGGCACGGCCTTAAACAGTGCCAGAAAGGAGCCCACATGGGTTACATAAAATTTAAAAATAAAAAAACCGTATCAAAGGTCATCGTATCAGAGGAGAGCCCTCATGTGATCCGCATCACCAGAGACGGCCTCACAGTAAATACTGACGGCTTCCGGCTCTACCTGGATGAGGGATGCAAATACCCGCTGGACAACGGCGAGTATGAGGCATACACTACTTTATTCCGGGAGGGTGACGGCTGGTATGAGCTGTCCGATGACGGATCCGTATATATTGAGCCGGTTGTACCGGTGCAACCGGAGCCCACAGAAGAGGAGCTTGCAGAGCAGGAACGGCAGCAGCAGATCAGTCAGTTGACAGCGCAGATTGATGACCTTAAGACCCGGATCGCTGCCAGCGACTATAAAGTCATCAAAACATACGAGTATACTCTTCTCGGTGAGCAGACCGAGTATGACATGGAGACTGTCCATGCAGAGAGACAGGCTCTCCGGGATCAGATCAACACCCTGGAGACCCAGCTTGCAGATCTGACCACAACTGCAGAGTAGGAGGTTGCCTATGAGAGTGAGAGACGGTCCTACCACAATTACATAGTAACTATTGAGCCGTGAGCCGATTACTTCCCTTCCGGGAAGTGACCGGCTTTTATATTGAGAAAGTGAGGTAAATATTATGAATGTAAGTGCAACCAAAATGACAATTTTGACCGTTTTCGGTGCTATCGGCAGTTTTATCGCCAACCTTTTTGGCGGATGGGGAGAAGATATGATCACGTTACTGATTTTTATGGGAACGGATTTCCTGTTAGGGGTATTGATTGCGGCCTTCTGGCAGAAGAGTAACAAGTCCGAATCTGGCGCACTCAGCTCCTACAGTGCATGGAAAGGACTCGTTAAAAAGGGTGTAACACTACTGATTGTTCTGGTGGCACATCGGTTGGATATTATGTTAGGTACTGACTACATCCGGACAGCAGTAATTATTGCTTTCTGCGCAAACGAACTGATTAGCATTGTAGAAAATTTGGGAATAATGGGCGTTCCTCTTCCGGTTGCTATTACAAAGGCAATCGAAATCTTACAGAACAAGTCTGATGTAAATAAGGAGGGATAAAAATGTTGACAGGAAATGGATTGTCAGAATATGCAAGAGTGCATCTGGGCACCCCGTATTTTTATGGGGCTAAGATCCCGGAAGGCGCTATGACAGAGCGTAAGATGAGCACCATGCATGCTATGTATCCCAAGGTGGTCACCACAAATTACATGGCAAAGGCACGGCGTAAGGGGCAGGTCGGAAAGGTCAATGTGGACTGCTCCGGTCTGATCGCCGGATACAGACAGCTTAACATCGGCTCCTATCAGCTCTATCAGACGGCATACACCCGGATGCCGATTGCAAAGATCAGTGATTTTGCGCCGGGGGTTGTCTTGTGGAAATCCGGGCACGTAGGTGTCTATATCGGCAAGGTTAATGGTGTCCCCATGTGTATCGAAGCCAAGGGCATCAATTACGGTACGGTGCTGACCAAGGTATCCTCTACCAAGTGGGTGTACGGTCTTACTTTTAAGAACATGACTTATGCCTATGAGACCAAGGTGCCCGGTACATGGAAGGGAACCAACCCTTACACAGAGCCTACCATGACGGTAACCAGTAAGGCACAGGCAAGGAAGAAGAATATCAAGGTATTTCTTTCCGCGGGCGAAGGTGTTAAGTGGATTCAATGGGAACTGATGGAAGCGGGTCTGCTGACAGAAGCTGACATTGACGGAATCTGCGGACACAAGACCGTGGCAGCAATTATTAAATACCAGCAGTCCTGCAAGATTACTGCCGATGGACTGGCAGGCGAGACCACAAGAAAGTACCTGGCAGCATAAATATGATCATGGGGGTGTGCTTTTGCATACCTCCATTTGTTTTATGGAGGAACACAAATGGCAAAAGTAACAGTTGATACTATTCGTAATATTAGGGGAGCATCTCTTGAAAAAGCTCCGAAAAATCATACTTCTTCATCTTCTGTAACTCATGGTGGAGGCGGTGTAAGAAGAAACAATACTTCGGTAGGAAATACAGGTTCTTCAGGTACTCCTTATCGTGGACCGTCAGATATACCTGCTAATAGTAATCGTCCCAGCGGACCTACCAATTGGCCGAGGCCGACCGGAAGCAACGAATCTTCGGGTAGCACTTCTGTGGGATCCTCGAGTGGCTCATCTGGAAGCTACTCATATTCCACCAGAGGGGATGCTGATGTTAATGGATTGTATCAGTCCATATATGGTCAACAGTTGTCACAGCAGCAGGCGGCACAACAGCAATTATCCGATCAGTTGAGAGCACAGCAGGAAGCCTATGAATCAAGGTTGAGGGAACAACAGGAAGCACAGAGACAGGCTGCGCAGAATGCTTACAACAACAATATGTCAGCATTGGAATCTGCATATGCAAAACGATTATCAGGACTTGACAGTAATTATGTGTCAACAAAAGATCAGTTAGCGTCATCTTATGGTAATTCAAAAACAACTCTGCAGCAGAACGAGGAGAATGCATTAAGAGAAGCCTATATCAACCGGATGATGAATGAGAAGAATCTGAAACAGCAGTTGAATGCACAGGGGCTTACCGGTGGTGCGAGTGAGAGTGCAATTGCATCCATGCTCAATAATTATGGCACATCCAGGAATAACATTCAGAATACTGCTGCGGACAATCTGAGAGAGCTGGAGCAGACCTACAATAGCAATCTTGCAAGTGCACAGCAGAAATACAATGATGCTGTGAACTCTGCAAATGATTCTAACATGGCATACCGGATGCAATTGGAGAATGACCTTGCAAATAATACAGTATCATCCTATCAGGATCTGTATAATGCTTTGGCCAACATGGACAGTTCATACACGAATGCTATGAGTAATCTGATTAATAATCAGTCCAGCGCAAATGCTGATCTTCAGAACACGGCATTTAAGGCTATGCTTGAAAATGCAATGGCTCCGACAACATTATCTGTATCCGGATCCAGCAAGACAAGTGTATCCGGAAATAGCAGTAACACGTTGGTGAAGAGGGTAAAGAATATGCGCGACAATGGTTATGTTGCAGCGGATATTGCGTCTTCACTGGCGCAGGAGGGATATACAATTCCGCAGATTGAGCAGATGTTTGCAGAGGCAGGTATCGAATATTAGGAGAGTGAATCGGATATGGCAAGAGTAAATATTGACGATAAAAATAATAAAAAATGGGATTCCAGACTGGTAGATGCTTATATGAAAAACCAGTCTAATCAGAATAACAACAGAAGCACGGCACAGTCACGCTTGCCACAGAAACCTGATTATTCACTGGCATCGCAGGGGATCAAACAATCCTCTGCGACGTCTCGCTATGAATCTATCCCAAATTATAATATTGTAGAGAGAACATTTAGTCCGCGCAAACAGTATGAGTATGAGGTAAAACAGTCGAGACTGCCGAAATACCAACAGGAGAAAAGCAATCAGATCGGGAGCGCATTATCCCACGCAGGAGTGACATCTGATGACTTGTCCACGTTATCTTCCGGTACAATGGGAAATTCTGTCTTTCAGGGATTGGATGTTCTTAATGGCTTAAAATCATGGAAACAGAAAAAGGAGATTGCACAAAAGGTCAAAGGTACCGGATTATCTATGGCGGATGTGTTGGACTATGCGCAGAGGCAGAACCGGGCAAAAGAGCAGGATCAGTCTGCTGATTTTGCCAATCATCATAAAATACTTGGGACTGCTGTTACATTTCCGCTTAATGCTGCCGGTGGGATCTCAGGTGCTGTTGCAAATACTGCAGACTATCTAACTGGAAAACCTATTGATCCGAACAGCTATGCCAACAGTTATAGCAATATGACCAATTCTATGAGAGGTGCGGTAAGTAATGATTTCGGTAAAGCTGGGCAACTGTTATACAATGTCGGAACTTCCATCGGTGATAGTGCAACTGCTATGGCACTCGCAGGCGGTAATGCTGGTATCGCTGGTGCATTGCAAGGTTTAAATTCCTACAATAACAGTATTATTGATACTGCAAATAGAGGATTGTCTCCGAATCAAATCATGGGTACCAGTGCGATTGCTGGACTGGCGGAGGGAGCCTTTGAAGCCCTACCTTTGCAGGCATTAAAGGGTATATTTACAGGCAATGTATCTAAAGAAGCAGGAAAAGGAATTATTAAATCTGTGCTAAGACAGATGGCTAATGAGGGTGCCAGTGAGATGACAACCGAAGGAATTGACCAGGTTGCTGATATTCTGATTAACGGTGGTTTGTCCAATTATGCACAATCCGTGGACCAGTATCAGAAGCAGGGTATGTCAGAAAGTGAGGCAGAGAAACAGGCTGTAATTGATGTCTTTAAGCAGGTAGGATACTCAGGTCTTGCCGGTGCTGTTTCCGGTGGTATCATGGGTGGCGGTACTGCGCTTGCTGGTAGGGTTATCGGTAATAGATCGGCAGCTAACAAATTAGATGCGGATGTCCCGGTAACTGATATGGAGAGCACTTCTTCTCTACATAATGATGTAGATACTTCAGGGACTGCTGTAAAAGCAGGACAGGCAACTACCATATACAGTCCGTATAATGGAGAAACACCTACGCAGAAGTCGCAGAATGCAAATAGGGTAGAAGTGTCTCAGGAATCCTATAATAATGCTGTGTCCAATATACAGACAGCAGGATATGACAGTAGTTTTACCGGAAGGAATATTAAAAAAATTCTTACAAAGGTTTACGAAAATATCTTTTCTGGAGAATCTACATCAAAGGATATTGTCGTGAATGGTGCGCAGTTTGGCAATGATCCATATACTGTCACTGTAAATAAAAGTGCTGTAAGTAAAATAATGTCAGATTCCAAATTATCTGCTGAAAAAGTGTCTGTACTTGATAATATAGAAAATATTGTAGGAAATTCAAATTATGTAGGAAGTGGAAACTATGTTCAGCATGGATCAAAAAATAAGTCAGACGTTGTAAGATATGATTATTTTGAAACTCCGGCTACCATAAACGGAAAAAACTATATTGTTGCATTTGATGTTGAAGTCCATCCGGATACAAACAACTATCGGACACATAAAGTTATAAATGAAATGAGTTTGACCGAAGCTCCTGGCATGGGTCCTTTACCCACCGCAGCTAATCACGTGACCACACAGGCAGGTGCACCTACCGATAGTGTGAGTGATTTGTCAAACTCATTTGATAATAGTATATCCAATTCTGCTGAAAATGTCAACGGAACCCAGTATAATTCAAAGAAAATCGAAGGCTTCAATGATCTCGACAAGGCACTAGATCGTTTGGTTGGTATGTACAAAGGAAATGAAAATACCGCTTCTATGTATGCTGATATGAAATCGGCCATCAATGAATATTTGCAGACCGGCAATCAGAGTGCCATCGACAAGGCTGTAACACTGGCCGCAGAGATCGACGACAGTATGAAGGGACATTCCTATACCCGGAAGGGAAGCGGTAAGGGCACTGCAAAGTCTCAGAATAACCGTGTGACAACCTCTTTCACAGAGGGAGAGTTTGTCGATACTCTGATGTCGTATGGAAAGTATTTGCGGGATGCGGCAAAGAAGAGCACGGCAAATATGAATCAGCAGAGCAATACGGCTCCTGTACAGAATATACAACAGAGCGTTGAACAGAACAACATGCAGATGCAGCAGAACACAGATCAGACCGGAAATCAGCGTATGCGGAGTTACAATGACACACTTGTCAATAAGACCGATGCACCTCAGGCGTTGAAAAATGAATTTATTTCCAATCCGGATATGTATACGCAGTTGAGCAATGCGGATACCAAAGCAAAAGCTGATGCTATTCTTGCCAGCGGTAACATTGATTCTGCCATTGTTCAGTTCCGACAGATGATCGATGGAACCAAAAAGGATCCCGCGGCGGTTCCTCTGGGCTATAATATTGCAAAAGAACTGACCAATGCAGGAAGAGTGGATGAAGCTGTGCAGATTGTAAGAGACATGAGTAAGGCCCTGACAGAATCCGGACAGTTCTCCCAAGCAGCAGCAATCACGATGCTGAATAATGATCCGCAGGCGGCCATGCGTTATCTGGTCCGTGAGATTGACAGCATGAATGAAGCAGGGCAGAAGAAATTCAAGGATAAGTGGCAGAATTTCGAGATGACCGACAGCGAGGTGAAACAGTTCGCGGATATTGATCCTGGGGATACGGATGCTATTAAGGCGGCATATGAGAATGTGTATGATCGTCTACGTAAAGAATATCCTGTCACAAAGACAGAGAAGCTCTTGGAATATCGTAGATTGTCTATGCTTTTAAATTCACGTACCAATGTAAGAAACTTCCTTTCCAATGCTTTTGTAGTTCCCGTCAGATGGACTGCTGATCGTGTGACAGCACTCGGAGAGGGTGCGTATAAGCTCGTGCACCCGGATTATCAGAGCACGCAATCACTTAATCCCATTCGCTCCAAAGAATCACGTAAACTGGCATCTGAAGCATTTGAAATGGTGAAAAGTGAACTCTTGGGAGATAATAAATACAATGATGCGCAGGGGGCAGTCAGGGATAAGCAGGTGTTCAAGGGAAATGATGCTTCCTGGCAGATGATGGACAATGTATTTAATGGTGCATTGTCGCTGGCCAATAAGGTGTTGAATACGAATTTTGACACAGAATCCCGTAAGGTATCAGGACTGGATGTCAAGATTAACCAGAAGATGGGAAAGGATATCAATCCTTCTCTGTTGGAAACGGCGAGGAATCTTACATATTATCTGTTGGAGCAGGGAGACAATGTATTTGTAAAGCATAACTTTGAATCTCGCATGGCATCTTACTTAGATGCGCAGGGTATCACAGACCTTGAGAGCATTCCTGCAGATGCATACACTCTTGCAACACAGGAAGCTTTGAAAGCAACATTCAAGGATGAGACGAGGCTTGCATCTGGTTTAAGTGGTGTACGGAAGAAAATGGGTGTTTTCGGAGATATCGTTTTTCCATTTACCACCACTCCTGCCAATGTCGCTATGAGGGGATTTGATTATAGTCCATTAGGATTGTTTCACGGTGGAGCCAAGTTATTTCAGGCAAATAGAGCCAAGGTCCAAAACAAAGTTGATATATCTAATGCGCTTACCTTACTCGGGCAGGGTGCTACGGGAACTGCAGCAATATTTGCAGGCTATGCATTGGCAAAATCAGGTATCATCCAGGGAGCGTTGTCTGATGATAAAGATGAGGCACAGTGGGAAAAGTCTCATGGGAAATTGCCTTTTTCCTTCAAAATCGGAGACAACTATTATACTTTTGACTGGGCACAGCCTGCTGCTATACCGCTTATTCTTGGTGCAACAATACAAAAAAGTGTAGAAGATTCTGACAGCATGCTGGATACTATTCTGCAGGGAGCAGTTGCCACAACTAATGCATGGGCGGAACTGTCACCGCTTCAGACCTTTATGGATATATTCGGAGGGAATGGATCATTAGCTGAGAACCTTGTGGATACTGTTTTAGAAGCACCACTCAGTTTAATACCGGCACAGGTAGGAGCCGCCGCACGCACCGCAGATACTACACAGAGAGTTACTTATGATAATAGTAGTAGGCTGAACAATGTTATCAATCAGGCAAAGTCAAGGATTCCTGGTATGTCGCAGACACTGCCGGTTGCCTATGATACCTGGGGAAATTCCATCAAACGGCAGGATTCCACGGGGGAGGCAGCATTAGCTAACCTGCTGAATCCCGGACAGATTGGTAATATCAGGGAAACACCGATTGATGATGAAATCAACGATCTGTATGCTTCAACCGGTGATGCCGCTGTATTCCCCAAGAAGGCGGCATGGAGCTATAAAATCAATGGGGAAACAGTAAAGTTGAACAGTGAGCAGTATTCTGAGTATCAGCGTATCATGGGGCAGAATGCATACGGTATGGCATCGGCACTGATTAACTCCGCTTCCTATAATAATATGAGTGACGATCAGAAAGCCGGTGCAATAGCAGATTTGTATAATTTTGCAGATGCACTGGCAAAGACGGAACTCCTTGGATATGATATTGAATCATCCCAAACATATAAGAAGATGTATGAGATCTATCAGGACAAGGGGACCGCCGGCGTTGCAACATTTCTCGGAATTAAACAGAGTATGGATAGCAACAAGGCAGAGGACAAGGTTGCGGCCGTAGCGGATATCCCGGGATCTGATGAGGATAAGGGATATTATTTATCGTTATTGATCGGAAATCTGTCAAAAGAGGCACAGACCGCATATGATTATAATGGCTATCCCGGAGTATACTGGTACTATGCACAGAAGACAGGTATCGGAGATTATAGCGGGTATAAAGAATCCAACTATAAAAAGATTCAGAGCATGTTGGATGGAACGTATACGGACCCTGTTGCAAGCAGCCATGAAGAATCACAGGCAAAGATACAGGCTATGCTTGACGGGACCTACGACAGTGTTTATGGATCTGGGGCAAGTAATGAGAACCAGCGTAAGATAGCTGCAATGATAAACGGTACTTATACCGGCAATCAGGACAGTGATTACCAGGCGCGGTTACAGAGAATAAGAGAGATGCTGAAATAATGAGAAGCGGAGGGCGAAATGCTCTCCGCTTTTCTTTGTAAATCGAAAGTATGCAACACGAAATGCAACACAAAAATAAAAAACCCTTGAAAAATCAAGGGTTTAAGCATAGCGAGAGGGGGATTCGAACCCTCGACACTGCGGGTATGAACCGCATGCTCTAGCCAACTGAGCTATCTCGCCATATGACCAACCGAAGTTGGAATGGAACCTATAGGGCTCGAACCTATGACCCTCTGCTTGTAAGGCAGATGCTCTCCCAGCTGAGCTAAGATTCCATTGTAGCTGCTCTCGCAACCGACTTGTTCAGTATACAATGGGCGTGCTACTTTGTCAACAAGTTTTTTGATATTTTTGTAAAAATTTTGTATGCAATTAAGACAATAATAAAAGGCCCGGTATTACAGTGCTTTTTTCACACTGATTGCTTTCATAGGACACATTTCCTGACAACAAAAGCAGGAGATGCAGCCTTTCCTTTTAAATTTTGCCTTACGGTTCTCGATTTTGATCACATGTGCCGGACAGCTTTCCGCACATTTCCCGCATCCCACGCATTTCTCCGGGGTTAGCTGCGGATAGGATTTTAACAGGCGGGAAGCCACGAACATGAAGGGCTTGTGTAAAAATTTCGGCACGCCGTTGGTGAAATCTAATTTTATGGTATCCGGTTTCTGAAAAGGAGATAAGCCCTCCGGAACCGGATCTCCCACAAGTGTCAGCTCCTTGGGATGTGCGAGATCTCTTTCCAGTGCCTGCCGCAGCATAACGATCTGGGTGGGCTCTAATCCCATAAGTTTTGCAGCGAAACAGTCCTGGGTATAGAAATCTTTTGCTGCCAGCAGCATATGCAAAGGATGGGAAGTACCGCCGGTGGGACCGTTACCCTCCATGGCATCGATGGCGTCAATGACGGTGAGATTAGGAGCCACGGTCTGGGCCAGCTCTAAGAGCATGTTGGAGAAATCTTCAATCTCCGGCCAGCGGTAGTGCATCTGTGGCTTTTCCAGACCGGGGATGGTGCCGAAGAGATTCTTGATGCCGCCGGAATAACCGGTCATGGCATGGGTCTTCAGCTTACAGATATTAATGATATAGTCAGCTCCCACGATGGGAGTGATCAGGTGGAAGCTGTGATTTTTAAATCCTGCCGGACAGTTTACGGTCTGTGCGGAAAAGTCCATGTTCAGTTCTGCACCTTCGCCCAGAGTATCCATGCCGCATACGTGATACACATGCTTCATGGCTTCGGCATTGTAGAGACCACCGGAGCTTTCCGCAATGGTGATGTGCTGCATGCCCTGCTCCCGGAGCCACCGGATCACTGCTTTTACCACCAGCGGATGCGTGGTGGCGGGAAAATCCGGGGATTTTGCCATGACGAGGTTAGGCTTGATGACGATCTTCATCTCCGGGCGTAAATCTGCGGCGATGTGCAGCGCCTCCATGCTTTTGCAGATGGCGGGATAGATCAGTTCTTCGTTATATTCCGGTACGATGTGTAACGTCTGTATCATAAAATCTCCATTCTGCCGCCGAACGGCATAAATAGTAATGCGAAATTTAGGTTATTCTGCTTCGGAAGCATTACTTTTATTATATGGTAAACGAAATCGCTTGTTTTTTCAATGCTTCCGTGCTATACTACGAAATGTTGTTGAGATTTGATGGAAGAAATCAGAAGCGCATCGCAATGATTTCTTTTTTTGTGCTAAAAAGGAGTATTTTGTGAGTTATTTTTTGGAAAATGAAGAAGTGGAAAAAGTAGAAGAGGTAAAGGAGCAGGACGGTATCGCATCGATCGAGCCGTTGTTGGATAACCGTATCGTCCGTGCGATTCGTGAGATGGGTTTTGAGAAGCTGTCTCCGATCCAGGAGCAGGCGATTCCCTATTTATTACAGGGTGAGGACATTATCGGACAGGCACAGACCGGAACGGGCAAGACTGCTGCATTCGGCATTCCGGCGATCCAGCACATCAATCCGGATGTGA
>ERZ1026776.204-NODE-204-length-44945-cov-43.001515_pt1 | contig 44945 bp, 28 predicted proteins | sample MGYA00380125_ERZ1026776 | MGnify/ENA primary metagenome ERZ1026776 (study PRJEB33269, sample SAMEA4719761) | human gut metagenome | biome: human-associated habitat; feature: organic feature; material: feces | place: Cameroon | collected 2013-10 ...
TAATGGGGGCGACGCGTCTCGCGTCGGTGATAGTGCAGCAGTTATTTAGTGGGGGGTGCCTTTCCTTTTTATTTTCCCGACGCGGGACGCGTCGCCCCCATTAGAGCTTGCGTTTCTTCAAGCACCAAGTGCTATCACCAAACGCTATCTCTAATGGGGGCGACGCGTCCCGCAGAAAATATGCAGTGATGCCTTACAACTATCAGTGCTCGTTGAGCAAAACCTTGCAGATGCTGTCGGCATCGAGTCCTACGATGTGACGCAATTCGCCCACGCTGCCATGCTCAACAAACTCATCGGGCAATCCCATACGGACGATAGTGGGGGAGTAGCCGTGGTCGGCAAACCACTCCATCACAGCCGAACCCATGCCCCCCATGCGCACCCCGTCCTCAATGGTAATCACGCGTTTGAAGTGGCGTCCTACCTCGTGCAGCAGTTCCTCGTCGAGCGGTTTAAGAAAACGCAAGTCGTAGTGCGCTATGCTCAGTCCCGGCCGGGCAGCTTCGGCCATGCTGATGGCTTTAGCCGCCTCGGTGCCAATGGGCCCCAGGGTGATGACGGCAGCATCGGTGCCTTGCTTGAGCTGGCGGCCCCGGCCTACGGCAATCTCCTTGAGCGGGCAGTGCCAGTCAACCATTGAGCCGCGTCCGCGCGGATAGCGTATGACAAAGGTACCCTTGCCGGGCAGTTGTGCCGTGTACATGAGGCAGCGCAGTTCAGCCTCGTCGTAGGGCGAGGCAATGGTCAGGTTGGGCACGGGGCGCAAGGCCGCCAGGTCGAAGGCCCCGTGGTGTGTGGGGCCGTCCTCGCCCACAAGGCCGGCGCGGTCAAGGCACAGCACTACTGGCAGGTTGAGCAATGCCGCGTCGTGTATCACATTGTCGTAGGCACGTTGTGCAAAGGCCGAATAAATGTTGCAGAAAGGCTGAATGCCCTCTTTGGCCATACCTGCCGAAAATGTGACAGCGTGCCCCTCGGCTATGCCCACATCAAAGGCACGGTCGGGCATGGCCTTCATCAAGATGTTCATAGAGCAACCTGTGGGCATGGCCGGCGTAACGCCTACAATGCGCGGATTTTGCTCTGCCAGTTCGAGCAGCGTCTGCCCGAACACGTCCTGAAACTTTGGCGGCTGTGGCTTTGAGGGCTTCTCGATAATGCGTTGCCCGCTTTCAACACAAAACTTGCCCGGGGCGTGCCACACGGTAGCATTCTCCATGGCCGGCTTGTAGCCCATGCCCTTGTGCGTGTGAATGTGCAGCAACTTAGGCCCCTTCATGTCCTTGATTTCGCGCAGAATGCGCACCAATTCTATTACATCATGCCCGTCGGTGGGGCCAAAATAGCGAATGTTAAGCCCTTCGAAGATGTTCTGCTGGTTGGCCAGCAGCGACTTGATAGAGTTGTTAAAGCGTATCACAGCCCGGCGCCGGCTCTCGTTGAGCAGCCCCCACTGTGTGAGTTTGCGTGATATGCAAAAACGCATACGGTTGTACCAATTGCTTGTGTGCAGGTGCAGCAAATACTCCTTCATGCCGCCCACAGCACGGTCGATGCTCATGTGGTTGTCGTTAAGTATGATGAGCATGTTGTTGGGTGTGTCCGACACATTGTTAAGGCCCTCAAAGGCCAGTCCGCCACTCATCGAACCATCGCCAATGAGCGCCACCACATGGCGGTTGGCCTCCCCCTTTTTAACGGCCGCGAGCGACATGCCCAAGGCTGCCGAAATAGAGTTTGAGGCGTGGCCGCAGGCAAAGGTGTCATATTCGCTCTCTTGTGGCGAGGGAAACGGGCGTATGCCGTGCAGCTTGCGGTTGGTGTGGAACGCGTCGCGTCGTCCGGTGAGTATTTTGTGCCCGTAAGCCTGGTGCCCCACGTCCCACACAATGCGGTCGTAGGGCGTGTCGTACACATAGTGCATGGCCACAGTTATTTCAACTGTGCCCAAACTCGATGCAAAGTGGCCGGGGTTGTCGGCCAACTCGTTGATGATGTCGCGCCGCAACTCATCGCAAACGGCAGGCAGCTCGTCAACGCGCAGCTTGCGCAAGTCGGCGGGCGAGTTGATGTGTTGCAGATATTTGAAGGGTTTGTCTTGTTCCATGCTATCAGTGCTGAGGCCATGCGCGGTGCGGCTTCCCTTTCGCAGAGAGTGGCCATGTGGGCGCATATCAAAGCAAAATTAGCATATTTTTTGGTAACCGCATATATTTCGCTACGAAAAACTTGTTTTGGAGTGTTAGCCCAAAACATTTCTGTAATTTTGCATACTTACTTGATACATGACAGCATAATGGACAATATAATACAGGTAAAGGGTGCAAGGGTGAATAACCTGAAGAATATAAGCCTTGATATACCGCGCGACAAACTGATAGTGGTGACCGGCCTTTCGGGGTCGGGCAAATCGTCGTTGGCCTTCGACACACTGTATGCCGAGGGACAGCGACGCTATGTCGAAAGTTTGTCGGCCTATGCGCGCCAGTTCCTTGGACGCATGAACAAGCCCGAGTGTGACTACATCAAGGGCCTGCCGCCCGCCATAGCCATTGAGCAGAAAGTGACGAGCCGCAATCCGCGTTCAACGGTTGGCACAAGCACCGAGATATACGAATATTTGCGCTTGCTCTTTGCCCGCGTGGGCCACACCTTTTCGCCCATCAGCGGGGCAGAGGTAAAGCGCAATACGGTGCAGGACGTGGTAGACTGCATGCTGTCGTACTCTGAGGGTACGCGCTTCACGGTGACAGCCCCCATGCGTGTGCGTCATGGGCGCAGTCTGGCAGCACAGTTGCAGGTCGACTTGCAGCAAGGCTTGTCACGTCTCGATGTCGATGGCGAGATGGTGCGCATTGAGGATTTTCTCAACGACCTGCAGCAAGGCAAACTGGTGGTAGACGATGCCCCGGCAGACAGCGACGAGGCTGGCAGTGTGGCCGCGCAGCCCGACGCACAACATTACACCATGAGCCAGGTGGCGTTGCTCATCGACCGTCTGGCGGTGAGCAAGCAGCACGATGTGCAGTCGCGTTTGGCCGACTCGGCCGAAACGGCCTTCTTCGAAGGCGACGGCACCTGTATGTTGCGCTTTTATCCGGCCCGCATACTGCACACCTTCTCCACACGTTTCGAAGCCGATGGCATGAAGTTTCGCGAGCCCGACGACAACATGTTCTCGTTCAACTCGCCCATTGGCGCTTGCGAGCGTTGCGAGGGGTTTGGCAAGATAATGGGCATCAGCGAGCATCTGGTAGTGCCCGACACATCGCTCAGTCTGATGCAGGGCGCTGTAATGTGTTGGCGTGGTGAAAAGATGCAAGAATGGCTGCACGAGTTTGTGCGCCGTTGCTCGCAAAAGGGACTTGATTTCCCTATATTCGAGCCTTATTTCAAACTCACACGCAAGCAAAAGGACATATTGTGGCACGGCGACAAGGCCGAGCAGGCTTTGCCCGAGGAGCAGCGAGTGAGCATTGACGCTTTCTTCCGCATGCTGGAGCGCAACCAATACAAAATACAGTATCGCGTGATGTTGGCGCGTTATCGTGGTAAAACGGAGTGCCCCGACTGTCATGGCTCGCGCCTGAAGCCCGATGCCGAATACGTCAAGGTGGGCGGGCGCAGCATAACCGAACTGGTGAGAATGCCGGTGAAGGAATTGCTCCCGTTCTTTGAACACCTCGAAATCTCTGAACACGATGCCGCAGTAGGCAAACGCTTGCTCAACGAAATACGCAGCCGCTTGAAATTCTTGTCGGAGGTGGGACTTGACTACCTGACGCTCGACCGCGTGTCGAACACCCTGTCGGGTGGCGAAAGTCAGCGCATTAACCTGGCCACCTCGCTCGGCTCGTCATTGGTAGGCTCGCTTTACATACTCGACGAGCCAAGCATCGGACTCCACCCGCGCGATACAGCCCGCTTGATACGTGTGCTCAAGGAGTTGCGCGACTTGGGCAATACGGTGATTGTGGTGGAGCACGATGAGGAAATCATGCGTGCGGCCGACTACATTATCGACATCGGGCCGGAGGCCGGACGCCTTGGCGGACAGGTGGTATATAATGGCCCCTATGTGGCCGACGAAAAGGCCTTGCGCGCCACATCGGCTGTATACGATGCCGACAAACAACTGTACACCTCGCACACGCTCAATTACTTGTATGGCCTTGAGCACATACCCATGCCGCTGTCGCGCCGCTCGTGGAACCGCGCCATCAGGGTGGAGGGCGCACGGGCCAACAACTTGAAAGGCATTGATGTGGACTTTCCGCTCAACGTCATGACGGTGGTGACGGGGGTAAGCGGTTCGGGCAAGTCGACACTGGTGCGCGACATATTTTACCGCGCTTTGAAACGGGCTAAGGACGAGGTGACCGAAAGGCCCGGGGAGTTTACAAAACTTTCGGGCGACATTGATGCCGTGCAGGCCATAGAATTTGTCGATCAGAACCCGATAGGCCGCTCATCGCGCTCAAATGCTGTGACGTATGTCAAGGCTTACGACGAGATACGCAAACTCATGGCTGCCCAACCCCTGGCCAAACAAATGGAGTTTACACCAGCCTATTTCTCATTCAATGCCGATGGCGGCCGTTGCGAGGAGTGCAAGGGCGAGGGCACGGTAAAGGTGGAGATGCAATTCATGGCCGACCTCGTGCTGGAGTGTGAGAGTTGCCACGGCAAGCGTTTCAAAAGCGACATACTCGAGGTGAAGTATGAGGGAAAGAACATTTACGACATTCTCGAGATGACCGTAAATCAGGCAATGGAGTTCTTCAGCGAACACAATCAGACTAAGATTGTTAACCGCTTACGTCCGTTGCAGGAGGTTGGTTTGGGCTACATCAAGCTTGGCCAGTCAAGTTCTACTCTGTCGGGTGGCGAAAACCAGCGCGTCAAACTGGCCTACTACCTTGGGCAGGAACGCTCTGTGCCCACGCTCTTTATATTCGACGAACCCACCACGGGCCTTCACTTTCACGACATCAACCGCTTGTTAAAAGCTTTCAACGCTTTGATTGAGCGTGGTCATACCATCGTTATCATTGAGCATAACCTTGATGTGATAAAGTGTGCCGACTACATGATAGACCTCGGTCCGGAAGGCGGACGTGAGGGAGGTCAGCTTGTGGCTTGTGGCACCCCTGAGGAGGTGATGGCACAGGGTAAGGGTTACACGGCCAAATATCTGAAGGAGGCTTTGTCGTAGCGCAAGCACTAAATGCAAGCACAAAACGCAAGCACTAATGGGGGCGACGCGTCCCGCGTCGGGCATTAAGGCAAGGCTCACAGACAGGCATGTAATTAGTGCTGTCTGTGAGTCTTTGTTTAGTAGTGTATGAGCCTTTTCTTTAATGCCCGACGCGAGACGCGTCGCCCCCATTAGTGCTTGCGTTCGGTGATAGCGCTTAGTGATAGCGTTTGTCGCTTGAAGAAACGCTACCACTAATGGGGGCGACGCGTCCCGCGTCGGGATCAAGGCAAAGGCTCACAGACAAGTGTGTAATTACCACTGTCTATGAGCCTTTATTAAGTGCATAAACCTTTGCTTTAATGCCCGACGCGAGACGCGTCGCCCCCATTAGAGCTTGCGTTTTATGGTAGCGTTTGGTGCTTGCATTTAGTGGTAGCGGGACCTTTTACCATACTACAACAACTTACACACCGAGTATCTTGCATCTTACACTAACACATTGCAACTCATTGAGTATCAATACCTTACTCAGTGTAAGATGCTACAAATTTTACCTACACGCATCCTACACAACCCATACGCTGCCACACGGCACAAGCACGAGAGAAGGATATCACAGCATAGGGGAGCAGAAAAGTCTGTTGCTCCGACAGATTGTTCTACGTCCCTATGCCGTATTATTTACTGCATACGACAAAACCAACTGTGGGGCAGTGGGGTGGGGAGTGTAAGATGTATGCAGGGGTGTGTAAGATATTTTGAAATCATCTTACACGCTTGAAACCTCTGTATATCAACTTGTTACTCACAAAAAGTGTAAGATGGCAGTAAAAACATACGCTCTTTTTTACAAGTAGGCTGACGGGGAGGGCGCAATTATTTGTGTACAAATTGTACACTTTTTTTGTGGGGTGCAATGCCTTGGTGTTACCTTTGCAGCACTTTAATTTTGTACTAAACCAAATTCTAAACCAAATTGTATAACTACCATGAAACAAATGCTTAACAGAATGTTGCGCTATGCCGATGCCATTGTGAAACGTGGCGTTGACAAACTGATTGACGCCATTGCGCATAGCGCGGAACCACAAACTAAAAACACAGAAACACCCCAGCGGAAAAAACGCATGCGCAACGACACTGACTGCGCACCGCAAACAACTGGCCACACCACGAACTGCGGTCTGACCGAACAGGCCATCAGTCTGATGGACGAATTGTACGACATTCGATACAATGTGCTTGACCGCACGCCCGAAGTGCAACGGCGTGAACAGGCTGACAAAGGGTTTGTGCCCGTGAGTAAACTGGTGCGCAACACGATGGTGATTGACTTGCACAAACGGGGCTGCATGGTGTGGAACAACGACGTGGACCGCATTGTGGAGTCGGCCTACATGCCGCAGTATCACCCCTTCAGCGCTTATTTGCAGGCCCTGCCCCAGTGGGACGGCACCGACCGCGTGGGTCCACTGGCCGAACGGGTGAGCACCGACGCGCAGTGGCGCATGGTGTTCGGGCGCTGGCTGCGCTGCATGGTGGCCGGTTGGGTGCAGGCCACAACGGGCGGTGCAAGCACCAGCGGCAATGCCATGATACCGCTGTTGGTGAGCGAGGAGCAGGGTGTGCGCAAAAGTACGTTTTGCCGCATGTTGCTGCCTCCCGAACTGCGCAATTACTACACCGACAAGTTTGAGCTGGCCGGCGACGAGCGTCTTGAACTGGCGCTGTCGCGCTTTGCGCTTGTCAATCTTGACGAGTTTGACCGCTACAACAAGTTGCACAACGCCAAACTTAAGAATTTGGTGCAGCTTGGCACCATGCAGGCGCGCCGCCCTTATGCTGCCGGATTTAGTAAAATGGCGCGTGTGGCCTCGTTTATAGGTACCAGCAACAGGTTCGACCTGCTGACCGACCCTACGGGCAGCCGCCGTTTTTACTGTCAGGAGGTGAAGCGCGTCATAGACTGTGACACGCCGCTCGACTATGCGCAACTTTATGCACAGTTGCTGCACGAGGTGAAAAGTGGCGAGATTACATACTTTACGCATACCGAGGAGGAGCAGATACAGCAGCACAACCGCTTGTATTACCAGGCGTCGCCCCTGCGCGAGTGTTTTGCAAGATTGTTTGAGTTTGCGCCCGTTGGCAACGGGCGTGAGGTGTCGGACATAGAGGGTGGTGAATGGTTGACGGCCACAGCCATTTTGCTCGAAATAAAGCGTGCGATGCGCGGTATGGGACAGAAGTTCACGGCCGTGGCATTAGGGCGTGAACTGGTGCAGCTGCAAGTGCCGCGCCGGCGCAGCAGCAAGGCTACATTGTACTGCGTGAGGCGCAAGCATGACGAGGGGTTCTGAAGGCGCAGAAAGTGATGAGGCCAAGGGAATGTGGATCTGCCGCTAACGCGGAAGACATAAGAACAAAAGGACATAAGAACATAAGATATAACGTTTGTGTTAGCCGCTTAGCGCGGAAAACATAAGCAACATAAGTTTACATAAGACACACAAAAGGCCGCTGCGCGGCTGGCCACGGACTAACGTCCGCGTGGCCAAAGAAACATAAGGGCTGACGCCGTAGCGGGCCGCTAACGCGGAGGACATAAGAACAAAAGGACATAAGAACAAAAGAAATTACGTTTGTGTTAGCCGCTTAGCGCGGAAAACATAAGCAACATAAGTTTACATAAGATACACAAAAGGCCGCTGCGCGGCTGGCCACGGACTAACGTCTGCGTGGCCCAAGAGACATAGGGGCTGACGCTGTAGCGTTTAGTGCTATTGTTTTCTTGTTTATGATGTTCAGTCTTAACGGCGTAGCCCTTATGTTCTTAAGGGCACATGGACGCAAGTCCATGCCCGTGTGTCTTGAAGCTCTTATGTTCTTATGTCCTTTTGTTCTTATGTTCTCCGCGTTAGCGGCCCGCTACGGCGTCAGCCCTTATGTTTCTTTGGCCACGCGGACGTTAGTCCGTGGCCAGCCGCGCAGCGGCCTTTTGTGTATCTTATGTAAACTTATGTTGCTTATGTTTTCCGCGCTAAGCGGCTAACACAAACGTAATTTCTTTTGTTCTTATGTCCTTTTGTTCTTATGTCCTCCGCGATAGCGGCTAATCTCATAGAGCACCACATTCTCCTGACCTCATCACTTTGCATATTGCTAAACGATAAGTTGCATATAAAATGCGAAGTCCCCCATTGACAAGAGAGTATTTCTATTGTCGATGAGGGACTTTTGCATTCCTTAGTTTGAAAGAATGATGTAGTGGTCAGGGTACTATACCTTGATTTCTACTTCAACGCCACAAGGCAACTCAAGCTTCATCAAAGCGTCAACAGTCTTGGCAGTTGAGCTATAGATGTCGATAAGACGCTTGTAAGTTGAGATCTCAAACTGTTCGCGGCTCTTCTTGTTAACGAAGGTAGAGCGGTTAACAGTGATGATGCGCTTGCGAGTAGGGAGGGGGATAGGACCGCTCACTACGGCACCAGTGGCCTTAACATTCTTCACGATCTTCTCAGCTGACTTTTCAACGAGAGTGTGATCGAAGCTTTTCAGCTTAATACGGATTTTCTGACTCATTGTGTATTATAATTGTTTGTAATGAAACACTTTGTTGGGCGGGCGGGATAAGAGTCATTCGTTATCCCGCTCCCAATCAAAGTAAAATGTTGTTGTTTGCTAAGTGCTGGCTAATTACTTAACCAAGTCTACGCGACCATTGATTTCCTCGAGCACGCTCTTGGCGATGCTTGAAGATACAGGTGCGTGGTGGTCGTACTGCATAGAGCTTGATGCACGACCTGAAGTGATGGTACGGAGGGCAGTTACATAACCGAACATTTCGGCCAGAGGAACCATTGCCTTAACGATACGTGCACCGCTACGGCTGCTTTCCATACCTTCAACCTGGCCACGACGCTTGTTCAAGTCACCGATAACGTCACCCATGTTCTCCTCAGGTGTTACAACCTCAAGCTTCATGATAGGCTCCATGAGCACGGGGCCAGCCTGTGAGCAAGCGTTCTTGTAAGCCTGGAGGGCAGCGATTTCGAATGACAACTGGTCAGAGTCTACGGGGTGGAATGAACCATCGAGCAACTCAACCTTCAAGCTGTCCAAGGGGAAGCCACCGAGCACACCGCTCTTCATGGCGTTCTCAAAGCCCTTCTGTACTGAGGGGATGAATTCCTTAGGAATGTTACCGCCAGTCACCTTGTTGATGAACTGCAGACCGCCTTCCTTGAAGTCTTCGTCTACAGGACCAACGTTAACGATGATGTCGGCGAACTTACCACGACCACCCGACTGCTTCTTGTACACCTCGCGGAGGTTAACAGTCTTGGTGATAGCCTCCTTGTAGTTAACCTGAGGCTTACCCTGGTTACATTCAACCTTGAACTCACGCTTCAGACGGTCGATGATGATATCCAAGTGTAGCTCACCCATACCTGAGATTACGGTCTGGCCGCTCTGCTCGTCAGTCTTAACGGTGAAGGTAGGATCCTCTTCAGCCAACTTGGCCAAGCCCTGTGAGAGCTTGTCGAGGTCCTTCTGAGTCTTAGGCTCAACAGCGATACCGATAACGGGATCGGGGAAGTCCATAGATTCGAGTACGATAGGTGCGTCCTCGTCGCAGAGTGTATCACCAGTGTGAATATCCTTGAAACCTACACCTGCACCGATATCACCGGCTGAGATAACCTCAACGGGGTTCTGGTGGTTAGAGTGCATCTGGAACAGACGTGAAACGCGCTCCTTCTTGCGTGAACGGGTGTTGTAGATGTAAGAACCAGCTTCAATCTTACCAGAGTAAACGCGGAAGAATGTCAGACGGCCTACATAGGGGTCGGTAGCAATCTTGAATGCGAGAGCTGCAGTGTGTTCCTCTTCGCTCGGCTTGCGGTCTTCCTCTTCGCCAGTTTCGGGGTTTGTACCCACGATGTTGGGAGTGTCGAGGGGTGAGGGCAAGAACATACATACGTAGTCGAGCAGAGTCTGTACACCCTTGTTCTTGAATGAAGAACCCTGAGTCATAGGAACGATGTCCATGGCGAGGGTACCCTTGCGGATAGCGGCCACAATTTCCTCTTCAGTGATTGAAGAAGGATCGTCGAAGAACTTCTCCATCAAGGCTTCGTCGCACTCAGCGGCAGTTTCAACCATCTTGTCGTGCCATTCCTGAGCCTCGTCTTTGAGTTCGGCGGGAATTTCGTCTACTTCGTATTCAGCGCCCATTGTCTCATCGTGCCAGAAGATAGCCTTCATCTTGATGAGGTCAACGATACCCTTGAAGTTTTCTTCGGCACCGATAGGAATTGAGATTACACAAGGATTAGCGCCAAGAATGGCCTTCATCTGGCGTACAACTTCAAAGAAGTCGGCACCTGAGCGGTCCATCTTGTTTACATAACCGATACGTGGTACGTTATACTTGTCAGCCTGACGCCATACAGTTTCAGACTGGGGTTCAACGCCACCTACTGCACAGTAAGTTGCTACAGCGCCATCGAGCACGCGGAGTGAACGTTCTACCTCGGCAGTAAAGTCAACGTGTCCCGGAGTATCAATCAGGTTGATCTTGTAGATCTGGTTGTTCCAGTGCCATTGGCAGGTAGTGGCAGCTGAGGTGATAGTGATACCGCGCTCCTGCTCCTGGGCCATCCAGTCCATGGTAGCGCCACCATCGTGTACCTCGCCAATCTTGTGAGTTTTACCTGTGTAGAACAGGATACGCTCAGAAGTTGTAGTCTTACCGGCATCGATGTGAGCCATGATACCGATGTTACGAGTCAAATGTAAATCGTGCTTTGCCATCGTTTAATGTATTCTCAATTGAAATTAGAATCTGAAATGAGCGAATGCGCGGTTGGCCTCGGCCATACGGTGCATATCTTCCTTACGCTTGAAGGCACCACCCTGTTCGTTGAAAGCGTCCATGATTTCGGCAGAGAGTTTGTCAGCCATAGTCTTGCCACCACGCTTGCGGGCGAAGGCAATCATATTCTTCATGGCTACTGACTCCTTGCGGTCGGGGCGGATTTCAGTAGGAACCTGGAATGTGGCACCACCGATACGGCGGCTCTTAACCTCTACCTGGGGAGTGATCTTGTCGAGGGCTGCCTTCCAGATTTCGAGGGCGCTCTTTTCCTGATCCTTCATCTTCTCGCCTACGATGTTGAGGGCGTTGTAGAAGATTTCGTAAGAGATAGACTTCTTGCCGTCGTACATCAGGTGGTTAACGAACTTTGAAACTTTTACGTCGCCGAATACGGGATCGGGAAGGATGACGCGCTTCTTTGGTTTAGCTTTTCTCATTTTGAGTAAAATTGGTTTTAGTAGGGCTGCAATTCAGTTCTTCAACTCCCCGTCGGGAGTTTACTCAACCGCTGCAAACCAAGTGTGAATAAATAAAATGTGTATATGCAGACGCGCCTTGGTGGCACATGCTGTCATCGTTTTGTTTAGGGGGGGCTTGAAACGGCAAATATGCAAATATGGAATGGTGTGTTACACGTTATACGCTTGCAGCGCCAAATCACTGTCAAGCTTCCAACATTTGCACATTCTCACATTTGCACATTTGCACTGTTCAAGATAGTGTAGAAGAATTACTTCTTAGCGGCCTTGGGACGCTTTGCACCGTACTTAGAACGGCGCTGTGTACGGTTGGCAACACCGGCAGTATCGAGTGTACCGCGAACGATGTGGTAACGTACACCAGGAAGGTCCTTAACACGACCACCGCGTACGAGCACGATGCTGTGCTCCTGCAGGTTGTGGCCTTCGCCAGGGATGTAAGAGTTAACTTCCTTAGAGTTAGTCAAGCGCACACGGGCTACCTTACGCATAGCTGAGTTAGGCTTCTTAGGTGTGGTGGTGTACACACGCACGCAAACGCCACGACGCTGGGGGCATGAGTCGAGTGCCGGAGACTTGCTCTTTTCGGCTGCTACGCTTCTGCCCTTTCTTACCAATTGTTGAATAGTAGGCATTTCTTTGTTTTTTTATTGTTATATATTGTTTTATTATTTGCTGTAGTAAGAGGTGTAGGTGTACACTACACCATTCGGGCTGCAAAGGTAGCAACTTTTATCGGAATAACCAACGAAAAGCGTGCCTTTGTCAGCAACTTTTTCGTATTTTCTCAGCAACGGCCCCTCCGTTTGGCGCAGCGCAACTGTTTGCATTGGCTGTACCGGTGCGGAGGGACTGTTGTGTTGTTGTGCCGTTGGGCGGCGTTATTGTTTGTTGCTGATGGGCAGCACGGTTTCGACGGAGCGTATGTGCAAGTCGCGTTGCGGGAAGGGTATCTCAATGTTGTGGGCATTGAGTGTGTTGTAGATGGCCTCTTTTATGCGCCCTGTCATGACAAATTTTTGTTCGACGAGCACCCAGTAGGTTACGAACAGGTTGACACTGTTGTCGCCAAACTCGTCAAATACCACGCTGATGGGCTGCTTGGAGCTGATGATGTCGCGGCCGTCGGCCTGCTTGCCTTGCAGCTGTTTTACTGCGTCAATGAGCATTGTGCGCACCTCGTCCACGTTTACGCCATAAGCCACGCCAACGGGCACTTTCACCATTTCGTAAGAGTGGTTTTTGGTGATGTTCTTAAAGTTCTTGCTAAAGAGCGAACTGTTGAGGAACGCTATTACGCAGCCGTCGGCAGTGACAATTTGTGTGCTTTGGTAGGTGATGCTGTCCACCTTGCCGCGTATGCCGTCACATTCTATAAAGTCGCCCACGCGCACACGTCCGGTCATGAGTGAAATGCCGTAGAAGAAGTTTTCGAGCAAATCCTTCATGGCAAAGCCGACACCTGTGGCCAAACCTGCCGAAATGACTGAGATGGCGGTTGAAGGTATTTTGAGCAAGCGGATAGATATGATGGCGTAGAGCCCCCACACGCAGATGCCGATGATGTTGTTGGCCAGCGTAAAGTTGGGCTTGCCGTTGACCACCACTTTGCTCTTGTGGTATTTGTGGTAGAGTGCCTTGATAAGGTAGTTGAGGTAGCGGAAAACGAAGTATTGTGATGCTACCGCTACAATTTTGGCCAGCGAGAGTTGCACCACATCGGGCACGTTCAAGAAATTGAACATGAAGATGTTTGTCACGGTGGCGGTGAGGTCGAACACGTTTGCAGCCCACCAGATAGAGAGCAGAATAGACAACACACCCATGACAGGCACCACCGACATGGCTACAAAGTCGTACAGCCAAGTTTGGTTGATATGCTTTTCGTGTCGTTTGCGTATAGCCTCCAATATGTTGAGGCGTGCCACCTTGTTGCTGGCAATCTCGCCAATGTGTTTGGCCAGATAGCGCTCTTCGTATACGGCCAGCAAGTCGTAGATGCAGGTAACCGTCTGTATGCAAGCCAGCTGGAACATCCACCATATCAATATTTGTACCGAGAGCAGCGTGTAGCCGTACCATGCGGCAAAGGTCGATGCCACCATGATGGTGAGCGACACCCAGGTGTAGAATATGTCGCTGCGCGGAATATTGTTGTTGTGTCGTCTGATAACGCTCCATTGCCACAGGGTGAATACCAACAGTATGGGCGGGAAAATCAGTTGCACCAAGTTGTTGGGTATGAAGATGATGCGGAAACTGATGACCACGAAAGACATCAGCATAATGGGCGTATAAATGCGGAAACCGCTCTTGATTTGGTCACCTTTGATGCGAATAAGCAGCGATACGAAGATGACACACAGCAGCCATGCGTACTCAATGAGCAGTTTCGACGCCATGAGGAAGAAGTTGTGGTACATAAATGTGCGGCACACCATGATAGATATGGCAAAGATAATCATGGCGGCAGCCAGAATGAGGCACACCTTTTTCTTCATGAACTCTTCGGTGCGGAAACGCTTTGGTACAAGCCAGCGCACCAGCACATTGCTCAATAGCGAGGCTACGAAAATGTAGAACAGTACAAAGATGCTCAACCCCACTACGATAGGTCCGCGCCATTGTGACTCTACGTTGTGCTGCTTGTTCTTGTCCTGTACTTTCTCTACGTCGTACTTTTCGTTGGCATCGGCCTTGGCCATTTGCAGATAGCGCGAAAACTGGGCCAAAATCTCAAGGTAATTGGCGTCGCCGTTAATGAAAATGTTGTGCTGGATGGCAGTATAGCGTTGCAGGGCATAGTCGTTGAGCTTGCCCAGTTTGCCCGCGGTCATTTTGTAGTGCTGGTTGTCCTGCACCACGCTCTGCTTCATGCGGTCGAGGTTGTCGCGCAGGGCGGTGGCGTACTTCAGGCACGAGTCGCGGTCGGCCTGTCCTTGCTTGCTGAGCATGAAGGGCTGCATAGCGCCGTTGGGGGCGGGCTTGCCGCCAATAGGCCCCACCAGCAGCGGCGTGGGCTGTTTGCCTTTGACGGGCACTTGCGGGTGCGCGTTGTTGCCGGCCACAGCGGGCGGAATGGTCTGGAGCGAACTGATAAGCGCGTTGTAACGGTTCAGTTCCGTGTTGATGCGGTCCAAAATCTTTTGGTACGGCATGCTACGCTTGTTAAACTCGTGGTAGAGCGATGTGGCCTCGTGGCAGGCATACGTCATGTCAAACGTAAAGTCCTGTTTCTGCGAGTACAGCATCAGCCCTATTTGGTCGCTGCGCTGCATGAGCGATATCATCTGCTTGTGCTGCATCTGCGCTATCACATTGTAGCGTGCGATGTTCTGTTTCTGTTCGTTATATGTGTTGGCCAGTTCGGCTCGCAGCACAGCCAGTGTGGCAGCCAAGTCCTTTTCCTTCAGCACAGCGTGCGATGCCAGAGGCAGGCAGCAAGCTATTGCCAGCAGCCACACCTTGAGCATGACGCCAAGTCGTTTGCGTAATATGTTCATGTACAAATAGTTTGTTGTAGTCTTTGGCGGGGGGCGGGTTGACAAGTTGACGGGTAAGTATGTCGACCTGTATATCCCTTATATTATAAGGTGGCAAGATAAGTAACGTAAAGCCTGTCTGCCCGTTCACTAATCTTGCCACCCGATGTGGGCGTCAGTCCTTGTAAATAGCCTCCTTTATGCCCTTTGTGTTGACAGCGTCCTTGGTCAGTTCGGGCACATTGTAGCTCTTTGGCAGCAATATGTTCTGCACAGGGTTGAGCTGCGGCAGTAAAAAGGCCTTGTGCCCCTGGCCGTTGCGGTCGAAATAAGCTATGTAGGGGCGGGTGTACGACCCATCGTCACGACGCGAGGCCACCACTATCCAGCGTCCGTTAGAGCTCCATGTGTGGTAACTGTCAGCGTCCTTGCTGTTGGTGGCGGTGAGCGGGTAAACCTTGCCCGTTTGCAAGTCCTTCACATACAGGTCGGCAGCCTTGTGCCAAATGTGAAATTGCCCGTAGTCCGCCAACGTAAACAATAAATAGCGTCCGTCAGGACTCACGCGTGTTACGGCGGCACTCTTACCCATGGCGGCGCAATCCACCTCCACCTGTGGTGTGCCAAATTGGCGGGTGGCTGGGTCGAAAGTCATGCTCATCACGTTGTAACGCACGTCCTTGTATATCTGTGTGATAATTTCGCGTCGCACGCTGTCGTTTTTGCCGGCAAACGCCTCGACGTGTGCCGATGTGTAGTAAAGTTTGCGTCCGTCGGGTGCCCAGCACGGAAAGGTCTCCATGTCGGCGTCCGTATTCAGAATGTTCGACACCTCGCCCTTGTCCACATCGTAAAACACGAGGTCCGAACCATAGTCCACCACCTCAATCTTTTGGTGGTTGCGTATGTGGAAAGCCTGTCCCGTCTGGTTTGACGAGAACACCACCCAGTTCTGCGTAGGGTGCCAGGTGGGGTAGGTGGCGCCGGCCAGTATGGAGTCGCTCTTGATTGTGCGTTTCTCCACCTTGCCATTCTCAATAAACACGGTGCCGCCATGCTTGGCGCGTACATGGAACAGCATGCGCTTCGTGCTGTAATTTTGGTAGTTATGACAGTTTACGCAATGGTTGTCTTTGTCGTCGTATTTGTCATTGTTTTCGTAGACAGTTTGCACGTCAAAGCCCTGCAAGTCGCGCTGATACAATCCCATTTGGCGGTACAACTCATACGACGGCTCAATCAGTCGGTACGACAGGTAACGGTCAATGTTCTCCTGTGCCACACTGATTTTGTACGACGGAAATTTTACCCATTCGCCCTCGCGCTTGGCGTAGAGTGTCACGTCAAGGTCCTTTCCGCGGGCTGCGTTGAGCATTTGTTTCCATTCGAGCGAGTCGAATTGCAACACACCGTCCTTACCGGCAGCGGTCAGCACCTGGTGTCCTGCACCCTCGATGCAGCCCACATATTCGTCGCCTGCCGACTTTACCTGCACATTAAGCGGCGCAATGTTGGGCGGCACCACAATGTCGCGGTAGTCGGGGTATATTTTAGCAGTTTCGTTCACGCTTGTGGCCTCCGTTGGCACCACTGCCGTCGGTTTGCAAGCGTTGAACATGACCATGCAGCCCATCACAAGGCCCGTGGCCACACATTTATATATATGATGTATATTCATTGTGTTCTTTTGAAAGCATGCCAAGTGACACATCAGTTCACCTGCGATTGGTTCTGTTTAGGTTTGACCACCTGGTCGGGGTCGTTATTCTCGGTGTAGTAATAATACACATACGTGCCCAGCCAGCGCTCACGCAACTCGTGACGCAGCTTCAAGCGGTTCTTCTTGCCCATGTAGGGCTTGGCGTCCATATAGAACGAGCTGATTTCGCCGGGCACAAACTGTCCCACTTGCGGGAACTGTTGCAGCAAACCATGGTTCTTGACATTCAGTATGGCCAGAGCCTGTTGCATGGCACTGGGGAATGAAGCCCCCTTCTGCGCCAAAATTTGTGCACGTGCCAGGAACGATTGCAAATCCTTGCTGTAAAGGCAGGCCGCTGCCGATGTAATGAGTGTGGCATCGGTGCCCGAATTCAGTCCTATGTTGTAGCCAAGGAACAAGGGCTGTTGGTAGTTCTGCTCAAAACGCTCTTCTCTCGGGTCGAGCGACAGTACATGTTGCAGTTCGGCATCGTCCTTCACCAAGGCCGGGTTGTCAAGCATGGCCCAGTATTTTTCAACAAAAGCCCCCTCAAGTGGCATTTGGTCAATCAAGGTGAGGTATTTGCGGCAAAGTGCCTTCTCGCCCATCAGCAGAGCGCACACCGCCATGCGCTTGTAGTAAAACAGGCGCGGTCCGCCCATCACTACCTTGTCCATGGCGCAGCGGTAGCCCGCATTAAGCAGACCAGCGTGGTAGTTGCAGTCCGACTCAAACAAGCCATACTCCTCGTTGCCGTCAAGGCTGTCAAGCTTAAGTTTCGGAAAATCGTAGGGAATGTCGTATTGCCCCTCAAGCAGTTGGTCGCTCTCCTCAAGTGCCGCAGCATAGTAGGCAGCCACCGCCCGTGTGGGTTGTTTGGCCGAGCGTCCGGCGGCAATCATGCCGTCCCAGTCGGCGTCCCATTGCATCAGCTGCATTTTAGCCGTCAGCAACGTGTTCTGCCCGGCAGTACGTGCCACAGCAGTAGCTCCGGCACAGAGCACCAATGCTACCAGCATGCCCCACGGTTGCACCCGTGCGGGCAATTCGGCTTTAGCCTGTTTGCGTGTAATCAGCCAGCTCACAAGAGCCAGCACAGCCACTACGGCCAGCACAGCCAGGGCTATTATGATGAACAGCGACGGCTCGTTTTTGTAGTACAGGTTAACCCCGCGCCACATAATCCAGCCCAGTTGGGCCACGGGCAGCACAAAGCCTATGCCGTCCCACTGGCGTGGCAAGCGCATGGCGCGGTCGGTCAGCCAAGCCGTCAGCGTGTATACCGCAGCCATGCAGAGCGCACCGCTCCACACCCATTTGTAGACGAGCAAGGCCCAGCGCCCCACCCAATAAATGCCGCCCATGGGCAAGCGCAGCAAGCCGTGCATGGTGTCGGCTGAGGCTGATATGTAACTCTCTTGTTCAGCTCGGGCCAGCACATCGCCGTAGCCCCATGTTAAAAACAAAAAAAGTGCTGCAAATCCCACAATGTATGTAGCCCACCGCGCCACACAAGGTTTTAAGGCTCCAAAGCGTTTTGAAGCCTTTCGTGGTGCAGCGGTTGTGCTTTGTGGTGCAGCAGACTGCCTATTACGTATTTTATTCACAGTGTTACAGTATTAAAAATTAGTGCAAAGATACTGCAACGAAAGAGAAAAGCACTATCTTTGCAGCGAAAATATAACAGGAAATCCCCAAATGTTTGAAAATCTAAGCGAAAGACTCGAGCGGTCTTTCAAAATATTGAAAGGCGAAGGCCAGATAACTGAGATAAATGTGGCCGAAACCTTGAAAGATGTGCGTCGCGCTTTGCTCGATGCCGACGTCAACTATAAGGTAGCCAAGTCGTTCACCGACACGGTCAAGCAAAAGGCTTTGGGACAGAACGTGCTCACGAGTGTCAAGCCTGGCCAGCTCATGGTCAAAATCGTACACGACGAACTGGCAGCGCTTATGGGCGGAAAGGCTTGCGAACTCAAGCTTAGCGGCCGTCCGTCGGTTATACTGATGGCTGGTTTGAACGGTGCTGGTAAGACCACCTTGTCGGGCAAACTTGCCCTCTACCTCAAGTCGAAAAAGAGCCGCAAACCCCTGCTCGTGGCCTGCGACGTTTACCGTCCGGCCGCCGTTGAGCAGCTGCGTGTGTTGGCCGAGCAGATTGAGGTGCCCATCTACATGGACCTCAACGAGAAAGACCCCGTCAAGATTGCACGCGATGGTGTGCAGGAGGCCAAAGCCAAAGGTTACGACACCGTGATAGTCGATACTGCTGGTCGTTTGGCTGTAGACGAAGAACTCATGAAAGAGATTGCCGCCATCAAGCAGGCCATCCCCCCCGACGACACCCTTTTTGTAGTAGATGCCATGACGGGTCAGGACGCTGTCAACACGGCCAAGGAGTTTAATGACCGACTCGACTACGAGGGCGTGGTGCTCACCAAACTCGATGGCGATACCCGCGGTGGTGCAGCCCTGTCAATTCGCACCGTGGTTGACAAGCCCATCATGTTTGTGGGTATGGGCGAAAAGATGGAGGCACTCGACGTGTTCCACCCCGAGCGTATGGCCGACCGTATACTCGGCATGGGTGACATCGTCAGCTTGGTTGAACGTGCGCAGGAGCAGTTCGACGAGAAAGAGGCACTCAAGCTGCAACGCAAAATTCAGAAAAACCAGTTCGACTTCAACGACTTCCTTGCCCAAATTCAGCAAATCAAGAAGATGGGTAACCTCAAGGACCTCGCATCGATGATACCAGGTGTGGGCAAGGCATTGAAGGACGTTGAGATTGACGATAATGCCTTTAAGGGTATCGAAGCCATCATTCTGTCGATGACACCCAAGGAGCGCCAACACCCCGAGGTGCTCAACCAAAGTCGCAAAAACCGTATTGCCAAGGGTTCCGGCACAACCATTCAGGAGGTTAACCGCCTTGTCAAGCAGTTCGACCAAACTCGCAAGATGATGAAGATGGTCACTGGCTCAAAAATGGGTCGCATGATGGCTCACATGCCCAAAATGCCCGGCATGCCGGGAATGCCACGTTAAAGAATTGACCGGTTAATGGGTTAACGGGTTGACCTGTTGACGGGTTAACGAGTAGAGACGGGTTAACGGGTTAACAAGTTATTTTGCTCATCAAGGCTCTGTTGTCGACAAGCCGAATGTAGAAGCATGCTTACTTGTCAACCCGTTAGCCCGTCAACCCGTTAACCGATCTTCTGCTTCGCACCCGCAAACCGTACACTTGTAATCAAACACATTAAAAATACTATGACACCACAAATTATTGACGGAAAGGCCACAGCGGCAACCATCAAGGCAGAGATTGCCGAAGAGGTAAAGCGCATTGTGGCAAATGGCGGCAAGCGTCCGCATCTGGCCGCAGTGCTTGTTGGGCACGATGGCGGCAGCGAAACTTATGTAAAGAACAAAGTGTTGGCCTGTGAAACCTGTGGTTTCCAGTCGTCACTCATTCGCTACGAGGACGATGTGACGGAGGCAGAACTACTGGCCTGTGTAGACCGGCTCAACCAGGACCCAACGGTTGACGGCTTCATTGTGCAGTTGCCCTTGCCCGCACACATCGATGCGCAAAAGGTAACAGAACGTATCGACCCGCGCAAGGACGTTGATGGTTTCACCCCCGTCAATGTGGGGCGCATGGTCATAGGTTTGCCATGCTATGTGCCGGCCACGCCCAAGGGTATCATCGAATTGTTGCGACGCTACCACATCGAAACAAGCGGCAAACGTTGTGTGGTGCTCGGACGCTCAAACATTGTGGGCAAACCCATGGCCATGCTCATGATGCAGAAGACTTATGGCGATGCCACAGTAACTGTGTGTCACAGCCACAGTGCCACGCTGAAGGAGGAGTGCCGCCAGGCCGACATCATAGTAGCAGCCATAGGCCGCCCGGGCTTTGTCACGGCCGACATGGTCAAGCCTGGGGCTGTCGTTATTGACGTGGGCACCACCCGTGTGCCCGATGCCACACGTCCCAAGGGCTTCCGCTTGAGTGGTGACGTCGACTTTGAGCACGTGGCGCCCTTGTGCTCTGCCATCACCCCCGTGCCGGGTGGGGTAGGTCCTATGACCATCTGCATGCTCATGCTCAACACCCTGCAGGCGGCTAAGGGAGAGTAGCGGGTGAATGCCGCTAATGTGTGGCAGCATTTGCACACGTACATAGCCCGTTGGCGGAATTGGTTGGCCAAGCAACGTGTCAACCAATTCCGCCAACGGCTTTTTATATGTAGGTTTTACCTTGTAGGCATAGTCCCTTACCGGCAGTTGCCGTATGGAGTCGCTGCGGTGGCACAGAAGCGGGTGGGGCGCACGTTTGGTGCAAAAAGTGCGGGGCGTAAATGATATGCCGCAAACCCGCATGAGGAGGGGAGGAAAAGTCAAATAAATAAAGCTAAACTTGTGAGTGCCACAATAAAACATTATTTTTGCCTTAAAATAAAAACGACAAACACAAAACGAAATGAAAATTGCATTGATTGGCTACGGCAAAATGGGCCACATGATAGAAAATATAGCGCGTCAGCGCGGACACGAAATAGTGTGCATCATCGACATAAACAACATGGACGACATAGAGAGCGACGCATTTCGCAGCGCCGATGTGGCCATAGAGTTTACCAATCCTACCGCAGCCTATGGCAATTATCTGCGTGCCTGGAAGCAGGGCGTAAAGGTGGTGAGCGGCAGCACAGGCTGGCTTAAAGACCATGAGGCCGATGTGCGCAAGGCTTGCACCGAAGAGGGTCACACCTTGTTTTGGGCCTCAAACTTTTCGTTGGGCGTAGCCATTTTCTCTGCTGTCAACAAATATTTGGCCCGTATCATGAATGCTTACCCCACTTACGACGTGAGCGAGGTAGAGACACACCACATTCACAAGCTCGACGCCCCAAGCGGCACCGCCATTACGCTGGCAGAGCAGGTGTGTGCCGAGCTTGACCGCAAGGACGATTGGGTGAAGGGCGAGGTGCACAATGCCGATGGCACCATCACGGGCAGCAAGGATCAGCCTGAAAATCTGCTTCGCATCGATGCCATACGCGAGGGCGAGGTGCCGGGCATACACACCCTGACTTACGACTCGCCTGCCGACATGATACAGATAACCCATTCGGCACACAACCGCAGCGGCTTTGCCCTTGGTGCCGTGCTGGCAGCCGAATTTACGGCCACACACGAGGGACTGCTCACTACCGACGATTTGTTCAAGTTCTAAACACACGCTAATTCAGTATGCAATATACCAAAGATGACGGTGCAGACAATCGTTCTGCACAAGACACTACCGTAATGAACAAAGCCGGGCGCAAGGGCAAAAAGCCCTCGTGGGTGATGTTTGGCATAACCACTGCGTTGTACCTGGCCTTCCTCTATTGGGTAGGCTCGTGGTGGGGGCTCATCGTGTTGCCCCTTATATACGACCTCTACATATCACGTAAGATAAATTGGGGTTGGTGGCGCGAGCCCGAGGTAGGCCCCGTCACACGCTTTGTTATGAGTTGGGTAGACGCCATTGTGTTTGCACTCGTGGCCATCTACTTCCTCAACCAATTCTTCTTCCAGAACTTTGTCATTCCCTCGTCGTCACTCGAAAAGACTTTGCTCACTGGTGACTATCTGTTAGTGTCAAAGTTGTCGTACGGGCCGCGCATTCCGCAAACACCGCTTTATATGCCGCTCACGCAGCACACATTGCCCATATTCAACTGCAAGAGCTATCTCGACCACCCGCATTGGGACTACCGTCGTGTTGAGGGACTTGGTCACGTGCAGCTCAACGACATCGTGGTGTTCAATTATCCCGCTGGCGACACCGTGGCCCTCAACCAGCAGAACCAGGATTACTACCGCCTGGCCTACCAAATAGGCGACCAAATGCTGGGACAGCCTTCTGCCACACCCGATGCACAGCCCACGCTGGCTACAAGCACCATGCGCCAGGGCATGAGTTACGACGAGCAACAAGCCTTCTACCATCGCCTTTATGCTGCCGGAACCGCCTACATGCGCAGCCAACCCGAACAGTTCGGCCAGATTGTGGCGCGTCCGACCGACCGTCGCGAGAACTATGTAAAGCGCTGTGTGGGACTGCCCGGACAGACGTTGCAAATTCGCAATAATGTGATTTACCTTGACGGCAAGCCCAACCCGCAGCCCGCCAATGTGCAGTTTGCCTATGAGGTGACTTTCAAGCAAGATATGCCTGTCGAATTGAAGAAGGAGCTTGGCATCACCGACGAGGATCTGTACACCATGCGGAATGGGCAGACGGTGTGGATGCCCCTGACCAATGCGGTGAAGAACGAACTGGCCCACCACCCCGAACTGGTGAGCAGCATCAAGCCCGCTGCCCCAACGGCCGACTGGCTCTATCCGCAGAATATGCAGAAGAACTGGACAACGGCTAATTATGGACCGCTGTGGATACCGAAAAAGGGTGCCAAACTGCACCTTACCCTGCAGAATCTGCCCATTTACGAGCGTCCTATCCGCGTGTACGAGGGTAACGACCTGCAGGTGCGTGGTGGCAAAATCTACATCAATGGCAAGGTGGCAAACGATTACACCTTCAAGCTCGACTACTACTGGATGATGGGCGACAACCGCGACAACTCTGCCGACTCACGTTTTTGGGGCTTTGTGCCCGAGGATCACATTGTGGGCAAGCCGCTCTTTGTATGGCTCTCGCTCGATCCCGACTACGGCTGGTTTGACGGCCATGTGCGCTGGAACCGCATATTCAAGCGCGTGTGGGACATTAAGTAATAGCCTTTATCTGGTTTGTAAATATAGTACATGAAAGCACCATCAGCACGACATACTGCCATACGTACCGCCTCAACCCTGCGCAAGGGGTGGGTGTGGTTGAGGCCCTATGTCGTGCTGGCTTTGTTGTTACTCGTAGTGCGTTTTTGCTTGTTAGGCCATGCGCGTATGGTTGGTGGCCAACACGCTTTGGTGAGTCTTACCTACTATGGCCTGCGTGTGCCGGGCGAGGGCTTGTGGGGCTACCACCGTTGGGGCTACCGCGTGCCCGCCGAGGGCGATCCGCTCGTGTTTACCGTCGACGACGGGCATCACACCCCAATGACCATGGCGGGCGTGTGTCGTGCATTGCCCGGCCAAACGGTTTGGATTGACCCCGTAAGGCGTATCGTGATACCCGGACGCACTTCGCCTGACGCACAACCCATTGTGATACCCGGCCAAAACCATAGTGTGCGTGTCACACCCTACAATGCCCGTCTGTTGGCTTTCATCATGCGCCAGTATGAGCATTGCACCAGCGTGGAAGTTGACACCTTGGGCCACTTGCTGCTTGGCGGACAACCGCTGACAAGGGTGCGCCTTATGCGTGACTATTATTGGGTGGAAACGTGTCCCGACTCATTCATACTTGTGCCACACGATGCTTTGGTGGGCAAGGTGGTTTACTACAAACCTTGAATGTTCCCTTTTTTGGGGGGTACAGAAGCCGCAAGCACTAATGGTGGCGCGTCTCGAGCCTGCTGAAAAATGCCCGACGCGAGACGCGTCGCCCCCATTAGTGCTTGCGTTTCTTCAAGCACAAAATACTACCGCCAAACGCTACCACTAATGGGGGCGACGCGTCCCGCGTCGGGCTAATTTTCAACAGCCTCGTCCCGCGTTATATAAAACTGCTGCACAAGCAGAAGCCCCGAGGCTGTACGCCCCCCCCTCATTCCATTAAACATTATACTGTCGTGATAATTCTCTCATCAGCCTATCTCGCTCCTATACAATATTACGCCCACCTTTATGCCGCCGACCATGCGTTGGTAGACCTTGGCGAACATTATGTAAAGCAGACCTACCGCAACCGTTGTTATATTGCCACCCCCTCGGGAGCGCAACCGCTCACCCTGCCCGTAGTGCGCGATGGGGTGGGGCATACCCCTATGGGCGAGGTACGCCTGTCAGACCATGGCGACTGGCGCCATTTACACTGGAACGCCTTGGCGTCGGCGTATGAGGGAAGTCCTTATTTTGAATACTATGCCGACGATTTCCGTCCGCTCTATGAACACCCCTTTGAGTATTTAGCCGACTTCAATGCCGCGCTCCACAACGTTGTGCTGTCGCTCTTGTCGCTCACGCCAAGCGTTGAGGTGAGCCGTGACTATGTGGCAGAGGTGCCAGCCGGTGCTGCAGACCTGCGCAATTTGGTTTCGCCCAAAGTGCCGGTTGAGCACGACGCGCAGTTTAGAGTGCAACCTTATTATCAAGTGTTTAAGGAGCGTACGGGCTTTTTGCCAAACCTTAGCATTGTTGATTTGCTGTTTAATATGGGACCCGAGAGCCGCATGGTGCTCAAACAAAGTTTGATATGACATGATGCCGATGCCAGACATCACAGACTTTCACACACACAATCTTGAGGCCGACAATGCCATTATTAGCGTGCCAGAGGATTGGGTGCGCCACCCCGCGCATTTCGCACCGCGCAACGGGGCATGGTATGCTGTGGGCATACACCCGTGGTGGACGGCCGACGCCGAAGGTTGCAGGCACATGTTGGCCAATATGCCACTGCTGCTGCAACACCCGCAGGTCATTATGTTGGGCGAGTGTGGACTTGATGCCTTGCGTGGCGCCCCACTTGCCGAACAGGAACGCCTGTTTGTGGCACAAATAGCTCTGGCCGAGTCGCAGCAGTTGCCCGTCACACTGCACATTGTGCGCACCTACGACCGTTTGCTGCGTCTGCACAAACAGTTGCGCCCCACCACACAATGGACCGTGCACGGCTTCAGGGGAAAACCAGCCTTGGCGCATCAACTGCTTGATGCTGGCATAGACCTGAGTTTTGGCCAGCTGCACAATGCTGCCAGTTGGGAGGTAACGCCCCCCCAGCGCCGTCATACCGAAAGCGATTGACACAGATATGCTGTCTCCGTTTTTACGACAAATTGTACGATATACGCGTAGCTTGAAACATTGTTAACCCTTTTGTTGTGATTGACACGCACTTTGTCGTATATTTGCAGAAGTTCTGTACTTGAACATTCGGTGAAAGAACAATAACCTGACAACAACCTAACAATAACCTAATAACTAAAACGCATGAAGAAATTATCTCTATTGCTCATGGTTGCGCTGCTATCGGTGGTCACATGGGCGCAATCTAATGTAATTCTGCCGCTCAATCGCGCTATTTTCTCAACGACGTACGGCGAGAAGTGGCTGCGTTTAAGCTGCTGCGACAACACCGATTATGTGTGGAGCGCCACCAGTAGCAAAGAGGCAAAAACGGCCCTGCTCGACACGAACCAGGACAGCCAGTTATTCTGCTTTGTGGGTAATGAGACCGATGGCTTTGCCATCTATAACAAGGCGCTTGGCGAAGCCTACAAGTTGACCGCATTGAGTCCTTGTTCGCATGGCGAGGCCGCATCATGGACCCAAGATGAGGCTGCCACCTGGTATTTAGACACGCGTTTTACCGAAGTAGGAGACAAGCCCGGCTTTGGCATTACCACTAATAAGGAGAACCAAGGCATGTCGCTCAATATGTGGGGAGGCAATGGTGGCGACTTGAAATTCTATTCGATGTCAGGCGCCGGTTCTCGATGGATAGTTACACAAGTTGAACAACAATAGTAAACAAGTTGTCTGAAACGCGCTGCAAAAAACGCAAACTCTGATGGGGGCGTTTTGTGATAGCGTTTTGTGATAGCGCTTTGTGCTAGAAGAAACGCAAGCACTAATGGGGGCGACGCGTCCCGCGTCGGAATTCAAGACAAAGGCTCACAGACAGGCGCGTAATTAGCGTAGTTTGTGAGTCTTTATTGGGTGTATGAGCCTATGCCTTAATGGTGGTGTGAGAAGTTGGTGAACACGAAAGTAGGAGATAAACACCTATGATTAGTGTTTATCTCCTACTCGATAGCTTAGAAATTTACATTCATAAGAGATTGCCCTATTGAGTGGATGGCATTCAGTATCTGTGTTTTTCGTTCATTTGATGGCTTTTTCGTTCCTTTGATGTAACTTGCCAACAGGCTTTGCCTTATTCCTATTCTGCGTGCGACGGCAGACACGTTCAATTCGGGGTTAGTGAGGAATGCAGCCTGCAAGCCCGTAGCAGGTTCTTTGGTTTCGGGATAACGGAAACTTTCAAAACTCACGTCTTCGTCCAATGCCTCCCAATGAATGCCGTCATCCCACAATTCGCAATCGGCAAGTTGCTCTGGGGTGGCGTGTAGCAGACGCGGGTAGAAATAGAGAGACTGATAAAGTTCCTCTCCCTCTGTTGTTTGGATATAGATGCGGTTGTTCGCAAACCAAAGTTTTCTGATGTTCATAACAAATCCTCCATTATTTTTATTCACCGTGAATATTGTACCACTCTTGTAGAAACTATTCTTGTTGTTTCTTGTTACAAAGTTGGGTAATAAAGTTATATCCTCAAAATATAGGTGGGAAAATGTCATCATGCAGTAATCGCGGTTTGCTGTTCGGTTTGGAGGTTACCACCCTTAAAGCTATCCGCTAATGCGATAGCATTAAATGCTACGGCGTAGCCCTTCTGTTCTTGAGGGCACATGGACGCAAGTCCATGCCCGTATGTCTTGAAGCACTTCTGTTCTTCTGTTCTTTTGTTCTTATGTTCCCGCGTTAGCGGCAAATCGCAACAGCTCTTCGCCATTGCGCTTACCGCGGGAACATAAGAACATAAGCTACATAAGAAACATAATTTACGTCTGGGAAAACGAAAACACGCGAACGGACTCAAGCACCAAACGCGACCACATAACGCAAGCACTAATGGGGGCGACGCGTCCCGCGTCGGGCATTAAAGCAAAGGCTCACAGACTTGAGTGTAATTAGTGCTGTCTGTGAGCCTTTGTTTAGTGTATAAGCATTGCATTTTCCCCGACGCGAGACGCGTCGCTCCCCATTATTGGTAGCGTTTAGAGCTTGCGTTTAGTGCTTGCGTTTTGTGGTAGCGGTACCTTTACCATACTACAAAAGCTTTACTTGTCGAGTATCTTGCATCTTACACTAATACGCTGCAACTCATTGATTATCAATATTTTAATCAGTGTAAGATACTACCAAATCCACCTACACACATCCTACACAACCTACATGCAGCCACGCGGCACAAGCACGGGAGGAAGATATCACGGCATAGGGGAGCAGGAAAGTCTGTCGCTCCGACAGAATCTTCTACGTCCCTGTGCCGTAAAATCCACCGCATACGACAAAACCGACTGCGAGGCGGCGGGTGTGATGTGTAAGATGTATGCAGGGGCGTGTAAGATGTTTTGAAATCATCTTACACTCTTGAAACATCTGTGTTTCAACTTGTTACGTACGAAAAGTGTAAGATGGCAGTAAAAGCACACACATTCTTTTACAAGAGGACTGACGGGACCATGGCGTCAGCCTTATGTTACTTATGTAGCTTATGTTCTTATGTCTACGCGGTAAGCGGCACAAGGGCGACAGCTCTTAAAGCGCAGAACAAAGTTTGTTACTCTATATGCCAGATAAGATATATATTCCCTATCAGCCCGACGCGAGACGCGTCGCCTCCATTAGAGCTTGCGCCTTTTTTGCAGCGCGGACTAAATTCGAAGCTCGAATGATGCGATTTATTAGTATAAGTAGGTGTTCAAAATTATTTTATACAATCAGCAGGTGTCATTTTCACATTGAAAGCACATTCTCGAGACGCATCTGTCCCCTTCGGCCTCGGTCACATAGCCCGCTATGCTCCCTCACCCGAAGGAAACATCTGCGCCCCGATAATGCACTTTCAATGTAAAAATAATTTTGAACACCTACTTACTCATTAAAATTGGTGATATTTACAAATATTGTAATATAAATAGCCTTAGAACTTGCAACGAATGTTTATAATATTGTATATTTGCCATATTATCATACTTTATTAACCTTGCAACGTTAACAATACATTAGCATTGCGAAAAACAACTTAGGCAAATGAGACGGAAAACAATCATGAAAAATACGCTCGCGGCCCTTTTGCTCTTATGTAGTACAACCCCTGCGTTGGCGCAAAACAAGGTTAAGCTTACCTCGCTTACCTCGAATGAAGGTAAGATTGTGTGGTTCACATTAGGGCAAGATCTTGATAAGGCAGAGGTGCCGTACGTTGTAGTTCGATATGACTATCAACAAGGCAATGGCTACATTATTACAACACCCAATAGCAGTTATACTTTCAGTTTCGATGCAAACTGGTCGCTCGAACTCATACCCGATCCAGCTACCGGCATAGACGAAGTTCCAGCCACCAACGCCAGCAAGCAGGTATCGTTCAGCCTGAATGGGCGTAAACTATACATCAAAAATCTGCCAGCCAAGTCGTCGGTGACACTCTACGATTTGCAAGGCCGCTTGGTCATGACCGTCCAGGCCGACAATCAAGGTTGTGCCACACTGCAACTGCCTGCAACAGGCCTTGCCACCCCCTACGTGGTGCGCACAGCAAGTATTAACTTCAAAATCATTGCAAAATGAGAAATCTGTACAAACATATAGGCAGTGCCTTCATGGCAGCATTGCTCCCTTTGACAGCTGCGGCACAATCATCTCTCGAATCGGGCCATAGCATCATGGTGGGCGATGACACTTACGACATGACCGAGATTCTCGAAATAGCATTTGTTGACAAAGCGACGCTCATCAGTCCCCCACAAGCGACGGCTCCCTCGGTGGTCAAACTCCTAAAGCAAGCACCCAATATGCGCATTTGGGCCAAATTGCTCGATGCCACAGGTTGGGGGGCTAAGATGAAGCCAGACGCTAAAGCCGAAAAGGCTTTTGCCGAGAAATATAAAGCACATGCTGGCACCTACCCCAAAATTGTTGGTATCTCTTTCTTGGCCCCTTTCCAGGCATATCGCCGCCAAGGGTTCACCCTTTTCGCCGAGACCGATGAAGTGTTTAACAAAGAGTGGGGTGTGCCCATGCCGGTATATGATGAAGCCACACAAAGCATTACAAACTGGGAGGCCATAAAGCAAGTACTGAATGAGCAATGTGGAAAAATATACTCCAACCTCAAGCCCGGCGACCTTACCGACAAGGATAATGCCGTAAACATATTCGTGGCCACCCACCTGCTCAACAGCAACATGCAATTAGCCAATAACAGCGCTGTGCGTCATGCCACAGAATATGGCTACACCACGGGCGAGAACATAAACGAGCCGTCTACCAACTACACCGTCAATGTGTGGGACTACTACCGCACTGTCTGGCCACAAGAGAGCAAATTGCTCAAAATCACGCAAACGCCCGACGGGCAATTCTACCTCAACCGTTTCAGCAAGTACGACAACGGTTTGACGGGCACCTATGTCGAGACAGGCACACTGCAAGAGGGCATTTTGGCTCATGCCCGCAACGAGGTGGACAACTCTGTTTATAATAACGTGGCATTAGATGGCAGCTATCACCCGATAGATAATATACTAAGTTTCAGCTCAGACTATGCCAGTGCCATGAAGAGTGAGCGCGTGCGTATGGACTTCACCACGCTGCTGCCCGAAATAGCAAGCAACAACTTGCGTGGCAAGGACGCCTACTTCCCCACCGACTACTTCAGCACACTGACCAATGTAAGCCCCGACACCAAAATCCAACTATTATATGCAAGCAAAGCTTGGATGGTATATTATCAAGGGGATGAATTGTTTGTTACTGGCAACTACGACTTCACGCTCGAAGTGCCCGCCATGCCCAATGATGGCAGCTACGAACTACGCATAGGTTATCAATATAGTCGTGGCAAGAGCCTGCTTACTTTTATCTGCGAGGACGAGACTGGTAATCAAGGCACTTGGGGCGATCCCCTGGTGCTTGACCAACAAATAGAAATCAACGGCATTGCCCAAACAGATGACGAATTAAAGTACGACGTAACGCTTTGCGCCGAAAACGACTATGCGCTGCACAAATTGGGCTACATGAAGGCACCAGCATACTACCACAGACCTGGTGACGGCACAGCTGCCTCAGCCCGTGCGGGGTTTAGGAGCTATAGTGGTGGTGGCGTGCGACGTGTGCTCACCACCGCAGATATGTCGCCACAAAAGAGGTATTATATTCGTTTCCAATCACTTAATAGCGACAATACAGCACGACCTGCAGGGCTATGTCTCGATTATATTGAGTTCGTGCCGCGGAACGTAGATGTAGCAGGTGAACCTTATCGTGAAGACGTGTGGTAACAATTTGTTCTGTATTTATTACGACATTACTGCACACCCTACAATATTCCTTATTCAACTCATTTCACACATTATGAATACCATATACAAACATACCATACGGCGCATCTTTGGTTGTGTGTTGCTATCAACACTCCCATTAGGCGTCATGGCGCAAAATGTGCGCGTAATAAAGAGCGACGGCACCATCAAGATGTACGATGGCAGCAAGCAAAATATCAAAGTAATGCCCGTGCCAACGGTCAATACCAACGATAAGGTTAAAACAGGCAGCACGCTTTATGACAATTTGCAAGCATTGGGCAATTACACCACCTATTTGCGCTTGATTGATTCTTTCGATGGCATACAACGCGCGTTCAAGAACGAGCTGACCGACGACGAACGCGAATACAAGGGTAGCATTGATACGCTTACTGTGTTTGCTCCAAATGACGAGGCTTTTGCCCGTTTCTTTGCCCACAACGCATGGACTGACCAACAAGGCAATGCCATAAGTAGTTATGAGCAACTGAGCGATAGACAAAAACTTTCTCTCATCTACAGGAGTTATGTTCCGGGGTTTGTCACCGCTAATAGTTTGCAAGCAAGTGACAATATCAAGGGCAACCTGCGTCTGTATGCCTGGGGGTATGACAGACAGTTCAATCTTGTGCCCTACAAACACACGGGTGGTACAGATATCAACACCTTTTCGCCAGATGTCAATAGTGGTGAGATTGACTACGCCAAAGAACTCAACCAACACATAATGGATGGTGTGTGGATTGGGTATGGCACAGTAGGCGACAATACAGAAGGTGCACTTGCTTATCGTGGCGGCACTATGATATGGAATGAAGACTATTGGCAATACAATGGGCTGAGCCATGACGACTTGGTTTTTATAGGCGCAGCAGACACCGAGGGTTCAGAGCACATCAAAATAGGCAACGCCCACATTATCCAACCCAACCAGCGGTGCCAAAATGGCTATCTGCATTTGGTTGACGAGGTGGTTGTACCACAGCCCAACCTTATGTACATCTTAGCACAAGCGCGCTTGGGCGGGAAATGCTCATTGGCAAGCAGTTTGGCGCAAAGGTTCAACTACCTAAAATACGACCCAGAATATTACATTGCATTATGGGACCCAGAATATAGCGGTTCTTTTTGCAATTCCGACTCTGCTATGACTGTTCGTAATTCGTTGCTTGACAGAGTTGTCACCACGGCACAAACGCCTGCCATCATACTGCCCACCGACGATGCACTGAAGGCATTCCTCTTTGCCTCCGACAATCCCCTTTGTCAGTTTGGCATCAACCAGTACAATTATTACACCATGCTAATGTCCTTGCCGCGTGAGGTGTTGCAGCCCTTTGTCAAAGAGTGGTTCCGCACATCATTCACCGACGTGTTGCCGAGCCGCTATAGCTATATGTGCAGTGCCAAGGGGCACCAGTTGTTAGCCGATGTCACCTCGCCCGAAGCCTACAAGCTTGCGGTGCAGCAAGTCATTCCCGCTGCCGACGGCTTTATAGTAGTAGTTGATGCAGTGCCAAATGCCGAGGACCTGCGCAACGAACTTACTTTTGTCAAGCTTGCCGGCCGAGTAGCTGGTACTGCACTGACCGCAAACGACCGTTACGAATACAATCCTAACGCTGCCCCATTCTCTACCAATTATCAGCGCGAGATGCATAACAAACCATTTACCATGTTCGTGCCTACTGATGAGGGGTTGAAAAAATATGGATTAGTGGACCCTATGAGCATGGCTTCAAACAACCGCGTTTCGTGGCGTTATTGGTCGCTAACTCCCCAAAGTATCAGTTCTAATGAAGATGGTCAAATAGCCGTTGCAGCAAAAGCTTATCGCTATAGCTACAAAGAAGTACGCAATACCGAGGCTGACAGACCGTTGGGTGTGACGACTTCAAGTCCTGCCAACGAAATTTGTACTAAGGATACTGGCTTTGGACCTACAAAACGCCAGTTGTTGACCGACATGCTCGACCAGCACATTGTGCTGCAAGATTTGGATAGTATGCTCAACAACCTGCGGCACTGGTATCTTTCGCGTAGCGGTATGCCCATCTACATGAAGGAGCACACCAACACCAACATTGTGGTAAATGGTGGTATGCAAATCGACCTCAACGAGAAAGATGTTGCCGACAAACACGATTGCACCTTGCAGTTTGTAGGCCAAAACAACACAGGCACAAGCGTCGTCATAGACCGCCCCATGCAGCCAACCACCCAAAATGTGTACCAACGTCTTCAGTCCAACGATGCCTTCAGCATGTTCTTTGATTGTGCCTATGCGCTGAATGGTGCTTACGATTTGAAAAATCGGCTATTTGGTAATGAGGCATCGGAGGCTTTGATGGGCCGGAAATACATAATCTTTGACGAGTCCAACGGCGGCTATACACGTTATGGCAATGCTAACACCAAGTTGGTCAACTTCTTCCATAACTTCAATTACACCATTTTCGTGCCTACCAACGAGGGTATGCAAAAAGCCGTCGAAGCAGGTCTGCCCACCATCGAGAGCATCGAGAAATTTGTCGAAGAGAGTTTGGACGACAACGGTCAACTGCCCGATGACAAACGCGAGCAAGCCCAAGCCATGTACTTCACGCTGCTCAACTTCTTGAAGTACCACTTCTGCGACAAGTCCTACTTCCTCGAACCCGACCTCGAAAGCGGCGACACCGAACAGACTACCACCGCTTGCATCGATGCCAGCAACCAACAGGCTCTGACAGCAGACATCAACAGTGGCAATGGCATGCTGATGGTGCGTGATGCCAGCAATCGCTACAAAGCTGTAAAGCCCGACCTTGCAAACATCATTGCACGTGATGCGGAATTTAACGACGAACCTACGAGGGCTCGATATATACGGTCAGCCTCAAATGTGGTGCTGCATGGCATAGACAATGCCGATTACCTGCTCTTTGACAACACACTCAATGGCGACTTTACGCGTGCATGGCGCACACCATCTGCCGCCCGCAAGTTTGTGAAGAAATATGGCAAGTAGGCATCTCGCACTCTGACAACGTACCGCTTTCCACCTACCGCGTACAGCGACAAGTTAAAAGACTAAGCTTTTCATTTGTCATTGTACGCGGTTTGCATTACCTTTGCATCAACAAATACACGAAACAACCACAAAACAAACATATCACGCAATGAATTTTGTAGAAGAACTCAAATGGCGCGGCATGCTTCACCAGATGATGCCAGGCACAGACGAACTCCTTGAAAAGGGAATGACTACAGCATACGTTGGCATAGACCCTACTGCCGACTCGCTGCACATCGGACACCTCTGCTCTGTCATGATGCTTCGCCACTTTCAGCGTGCTGGCCACAAGCCATTAGCACTCGTAGGCGGTGCCACAGGTATGATTGGCGACCCCTCAGGCAAAAGCGCTGAGCGTAACCTCCTTACCGAGGATATACTGCGCCACAATGTGGCCTGCATCAAAAAGCAGTTGTCACACTTCCTCGACTTCGACTCTGACGCACCCAATGCAGCAGAACTTGTCAACAACTACGACTGGATGAAAGACTTCACCTTCCTCGACTTTGCACGCGAGGTGGGCAAGCACATCACCGTCAATTACATGATGGCCAAGGATAGCGTAAAGAAACGTCTTAACGGCGAGGCACGCGATGGTTTGTCATTCACCGAATTTACCTACCAGCTGTTGCAGGGTTACGACTTCCTCCACCTTTACGAAACCAAGAATTGCAAGTTGCAAATGGGCGGTTCCGACCAGTGGGGCAACATCACCACCGGTACCGAACTGATACGCCGCACCCTTGGTGCTGAGGCCGACGCCTACGCATTAACCTGTCCGCTCATCACCAAGGCCGACGGCAAGAAGTTTGGCAAGACAGAGCAGGGCAACGTATGGCTCGACCGTCGTTACACCACTCCCTACAAGTTCTACCAGTTCTGGCTCAATGTGGGCGACGAAGAGGCTGAGCGCTATATCAAGATATTCACCTCGCTCGAGCACGACGAGATAGACGCCCTTATAGCCGAGCACCGCGCCGACCCGGGCCGCCGCTTGCTGCAAAAGCGCCTTGGCGAGGAAGTTACCTGCATGGTACACAGCCGCGCCGACTACGAAATGGCCCTCGAAGCTTCAAACATACTCTTCGGCAAGGCCACTAAAGACAGCCTGTTGAAGCTCGACGAGGAAACCTTCCTCAGTGTGTTCGACGGCGTGCCACACTTCGAGGTGAGCCGCGACCAGGCAGTAGGCGTAAAGGCCGTAGACCTCTTTGCTGAGGCCACCAAGTGTTTTGCCTCAAAGGGCGAGATGCGCAAGCTCACCCAGGGCGGTGGCGTAAGCCTTAACAAGGAGAAGCTCGCCGCCTTCGACCAGGAAATCAAGGCCGAGGACCTTATCGACGGCAAATACCTCCTCGTGCAGCGTGGCAAGAAGAACTACTTCCTCATCACCGTGAAGTAAGTCAACTCACAACCGGCCCCTCGCAGGCCGGTCACCCTACCAACAACCCCCAACGGGCAGCATCAAGCGTGCAACCTGTTGGGGGTTGTTTTGTTAACATACGTGACGCACGATTGCTCTTTTTGGCCAATTAGTATATGCAGTCTAAAAAATATAATTACTTTTGCAAGCAACGGAACATTATATAGCGAGGCCAAACAAACACCTAACCCTATCTGTTGGCGGAATTTTGGGTTAACGGGTTAATTGGTTGACAGGTTAACAAGTAAGTTTGCTATAACTGCTTGTTATGTCAAAGTCTGAATGCAAAGAAACAAAGATGCTTGACAAACTTACCTGTTATCCTGTTAACTTGTCAACTTGTTTACTGATTTCGTCAATACGCTTAATCCTTGCAGTAATATGACTCAGTCAGAATTTTCACGTGTGGCACGCTCCAATCGCCGGCATGCTGTCAAACAAGTGTTTGGGCTTTCCAGCGCCTTTGGCATGTTCATGGCCGTAGTGGCAATCATAGCCTTGACCATAGCAATAGGTCTTGTAGTATGGTTCTTGATGGTAGCTTAGGCAAAAGTGTTAACCAAGGCTGTGCGTTTTTGTGTTAAACAACATACTGGCGGGCGCTAATCGTCCGCCTATTTATTTATAACTTTGCAGCGAAGTGTGGCGTGCAAATACTTTCTGCATATTTGCAGGCCACGCCAGGCAACTATCTAAACGCGAAAAATACAATAAACTACTTACATTCAATACATCATGCGAAAACAGTTACTTACAGTATTTGCATTATTCCTTGCAGCCATGAGCGTTTGGGCTCAGGGCCCATCGTGGCGCTATAACCGCTACAACGGTTTCAAGGCTCACAAGATTACCGACAAGACTATCGTATTCTTTGGTAACAGTATCACCAACATGCACGAATGGTGGGAAGCCTTCAACAATCCCAACATCGTCAACCGTGGTGTGAATGGTGCCGAAACCCCCATCATGCTCGAGCACTTCGAGAGCATCTTGGTGGGCCAGCCAGCCAAAATATTCTTGATGATGGGCACTAACGACCTTGGCACCTCGGGCATGAACACTCCCGCACACGTAGCCAAGAGCGTGCGCACAGCCCTTATGCGTTGCCAGAAGGAAAGTCCCAACACAAAGGTGTATGTGCAAAGCATTCTGCCGTGTACAGGTAATAACATCAAGGACACCAAGAACGTGCCCATTACCAACGACTCGCTCAAGAACATCTGCACCGAGTTTGCCAACGCCACCTATATCGACCTTTACCCACTGTTGCCTGGCATACCCACCCACCAATATTCAGCTGACGGCACCCACCTCACCATGGCTGGCTACCGCATCTGGTGCAACGAAATAGCCAAATATGTGGGTTCAGACTGCGTATATCCTGCTGACGCAACCGACAACTGGGGCAATCTCGGCGGCATAGCCGGCATGCGCAACACCTACTTTGCCGCTCTGCCGGTTAAGGCTGACGACATCATCATGCTCGGCGATGACAATAACGACTGGCACGAACTGCTCCACGCCAACAATGTGAAGCAGCGCGGTGGCGCTTGGGGTTACCCCAGCAACGACCTCGGCACAATGACCTCGATGCTCAACAACATCTTCAAAGGCCGCTCCGACAACAAAGAGCCCAAAATGGTGTGCATCATGCAGGGCTACAAAGAGATGCAGGACGCAACAGACGTGGCAACGGTGGCTGCCAATTACAAGACATTTGTTGAGAAAGTGCGTAGCTATTGCCCCAATGCTGTCATCAAACTGTTTGCTGTAATACCTTCGCCCACACAAGCTAAGAATGCAGGACGCAGCGACGCCTTCAATGCCGAAATTGAAAAGATTGCGGCCAGCATGGACAACGTAGACTATGTACCAGGCTCATATACCTCGCTCTTGAAAGATGGTGTGCTCAATGCAAACTACAACATGAACGGACGCCTCAATGCCCGTGGCTACGCCAAACTCTCGCAGGTCGTAGCCGAGGCTATTGGTGCTGAAAATGGCGTGACAGCCACAACCGACGCTGAGGTGGAAGAACTCATTGCCAAGATTGATGCACGCAGCAAATTGGTAAGTGCTTTGCAAACGGCTGGTAGCCTCAGCATTGGCAATGGCGTTGGCCAGTATACGACTGCCAACGTTGCCCCGCTGTTGAATGGCATTGACGAGGGTTATGCTTTGCTTGCCGACCCCGCCACCACCAACGAGCAACTCACCGCAAAGAGCACTGCCTATGCCTCGCTCGTTACAAGCGTGTTGCCTAAAATCAACATGCCGCTCGCGTCAAACGACACCGAAGAGCATTGGTATCAGCTCTATACCCCCAATCGTGGTTCATTGTATAACACCTCACAGGGTGCTGAAAAGGATTTGATAGGAGGACAGAATACAAAGTATAAGAACACCATGTGGAAGTTTGTGCAGCGTGACGACAAGTCGTTCGACATTGTCAATCGTGCAGATCAAACTTATGTAAGTCCTGATGCCGGATACGACAAAATGATAAAGACAACCGCAACCCGTCCTGACAAGGGTTGGACGCTGAGCTATGCCAATGTGTCTGGTGTGTTTATCATCTCGTCGGGTAACGTGCAGCTTAACCAAACTGCCAATAAGGATAAAAATAATGGGGTGTGCAATTGGAGCAACAAGAATACGTTAGGCCAAGACCGTAACGACACCGGCTGCCAGTTTGCCATAGTAGATGCACCGGCGCCTGAGGATATAAATATTGAGGACATAGACCCAACTTGCATTAAGGACTACGAGATTTCTTTGCAGACGGGTTCATTCGTTTCACCTACTACAGGCAAGAACAACGGTTTCCCCGAAGGCTACGTATTGGCCAAATTGTGGGAGAGCAATGAGGCTAATCCCAAAATAAAGGTCACAACAGGGGCAAACAACATGATGCCTTCTGAGGTGTATAAGGGTGATTACTTGATGTGGCACCCTGTTGGGGGTAATTGCGACTACACCGTATCGGTTGAGGGCGTAGGGCCTAATGGTCAGAAGTGCATCATTACGGGTTACACCTTTACCTATTCATCAGCCACAGAAGGTCAGACCATAACAGTGGCAGGCAAGACATTCACAGCCAAGGCTGCCGAACAGCAGGCTGAAGTTACTGATTTGTGCGAGACATCAACCGTATTCAAGGCGGGTGGTACAAGTGTATTGGGCAAGAGTGTGATCCTCAAAGACTTCATTGTAAAGGTATTTGTGCCAGGTTCTGCTGGTGACGTAACGGCTATTGGCAATGCCACAGCTCCCGCTATCAACGCGCCTGTTTACTACTACGACCTTCAAGGCCGCCGTGTGCTGAACCCCACCAAGGGCTTGTACATCACTAATACAGGCCGCAAGGTGGTGAAGTAATCACGCGCCACACATACACAAAACATAGTAAACGCAAACAAGCTCCAATGCGATGCCATATCGCATTGGAGCTTGCTTGCGTTTATGCTCCTGACTTCGTCAATGTGTCCCCCTCATTAGAACTAGCGTTTAGTGCTTGAAGAAACGCTAACTCTAATGGGGGCGACGCGTCCCGCGTCGGGATAGAGAAGGGGGGACAAACTCTACTAAATAAAAACTGCATTTTTTCCCGACGCGTCTCGCGTCGGGGTAGAGAAGGGGGACAAACTCTACTAAATAAAAACTGCATCTTTTCCCGACGCGAGACGCGTCGCCCCCATTAGAGCTTGCGTTTGGAGCTTGCGTTTGATTATAACGTTTTGTGCTAACGTTTAGAGCTTGAAGAAACGCAAGCACTAATGGGTACTAACAGAGCTTCATTATTTTTGCCCTTGAATGACAAACTTGCCTGTACCCCCCGTTACGCAAGAATAGAGTAGCCGGCTTTTTCGATGGCCTCGTGCAGTTGGTCGATGTGGCGCTGGTCGCGTGTTTCGAGCACCATGCGCAGGTTGCACGAATTAACGTCAGGACTTTCACCATTGCGCTCGTGGTGGATAGAAATGATGTTGGCACCCAACTTACATATAACCTGGCACAAGCCCAACAACGAACCCGGACGATCGGCCATCTCTATCAGCATCTCGGTGGTGCGGCCACCCTTCATCAAGCCTCGGTTAATCACACGGCTCAAAATAGTCACATCGATGTTGCCGCCACTCACAATGCAACACACATTCTTGCCTGCGATGTCCACCTTGTTAAACATGGCAGCGGCCACGCTCACAGCGCCAGCCCCCTCGGCTATCAGTTTGTGTTGCTCAATCAAGGCCAATATGGCAGCGCATATCTCGTCCTCAGTCACACTCACAATGTCGTCAACATATTGCTGCACAATCTCGAAAGTGTTAACTCCCGGCTCCTTCACGGCTATGCCGTCGGCAATGGTCAGCACATTGGTGAGCGTCTCTATTTGGTTGTGGTCTACACTGTTCAGCATGCTCGGAGCCCCTTGTGCCTGCACACCGACCACACGCACAGAGGGCTTGAGCGCCTTAACCGCAAAAGCCACACCGCTGGCCAGTCCGCCACCGCCAATGGGCACAAATATGACGTCGATGTCGGGATTTTCGTTCAGTATTTCCATACCCACGGTGCCTTGTCCGGCAATGACCTGCTCGTCGTCGAAGGGGTGAATAAACGTCATGTGCTTCTCCTCGTTCAGCTGCATGGCTTTGGCGTAAGCATCGTCGTACACCCCCGGCACCAGGCAAACTTCAGCGCCAAGTTCGCGGGTGGCTTCCACCTTTGAGATGGGTGCCCCCGAAGGCATACATATCAGGGCCGGTATGCCGTAGCGTTTGGCAGCCAGTGCCACGCCCTGTGCGTGGTTGCCGGCCGAACAGGCTATCACGCCGTGAGCCTTCTCCTCATCGCTGAGTTGTGATATTTTGAAGCCCGCACCGCGCACTTTGAACGAGCCGGTTACTTGCAAATTTTCGGGTTTCAGAAACACGTTGGCTGCGGTGTTGATTTTTTGAGTAGGGATGAGTTGTGTGCGGCGTACCACATCCTTCAGCACCGTCGAAGCTTTGTATATCAAGTCGAGTGTTATCATATTTGGCAGATATTATGTCGTTTTGATTGATAAGTGTGTTGATTACTTGCAAATGTACTAAAATAATAGCACGGAACAAACAAAAAGCGAGAAATGATGCGTGCTTTGTTCTGTGCGGTGGTTCGTAAACTGCGTTTTGGTGCTTGGGTTCGTTCGCATATAATTATAGCAGACGCCGTAGCGTTGCTACTTGCCACGCTACGGCGTCTGCCCATTGGCATAGTTGAAAAGTTGACAGGTTGAAAAGTTTACAAGTTAACAAGTTAACGGGTTAACAGGTAAGTTTGCATAGCTTTTTTAAGCTTCCTGTCATTCTGGCTTTAACATAATAAGTAGTGTATAGCATACTTACTTGTTAACCTGTCAACTTGTTAACCCGTTAACTCGTCATCACTTGAACGGCTTGCGCCACGTGCAGCCCTCTTTCCAACGTGAGCAACCATAGGCCGTGTTGCCCTTGATAACCTTGCCCTGGCCACAGAGCGGACAGATACTGCCGGCCCGAATGATGCGTTTGCGTGGCTTCGCCTCCTTGTTTGCGGCAGAGGCTTTGGCTGCAGGCGCATCGTCCTTGGCCTTGAGCTGCGCCGAAAGCGGAATGTCCTGTGTAATGTGACGGTTCGTGTTGTCGCGCAACACCTGGTTCACCACCTCCGTCACCATATCCTTAAGTTCCGCTATGAATTGCGGGGCACTGTATTCGTGGTGCTCAATTTGCCTCAACTTCTTCTCCCAAAGTCCGGTCAGCTCGGCACTTTTGAGCAGCTCCTCCTTGATGATAGAGATAAGTTGCACCCCCGTAGGCGTAGCCACAATCGTTTTGCGCTGGCGGCGAATGTACTGGCGTCGGAACAGCGTCTCGATGATGGCGGCGCGCGTAGAAGGACGTCCGATGCCGTTCTCCTTCATTGCGTCGCGCAATTCCTCGTTGTCCACAGTGCGTCCCGCCGTCTCCATGGCGCGCAGCAGCGTGGCCTCGGTGTAAGGTTTGGGCGGTTGCGTCATTTTCTGTGCCAAGTCGGGCAGGTGCGGTCCGCTCTCGCCCTTCACAAAGTCGGGCAGTGTGCGCTCCGTTTCGTCCTTTTTGTCGTCATCGTCGTTGGCGGTGGCAGCCATTTTGGCGGCCGATGGTGGCACGGCGCGCCAGCCAGGCTCCAATATGATTTTGCCTGTGGCCTTAAACGGCACGTCGGCAGCCTGACCCATGACGGTGGTGGTGGCAAACTTGCAGTCGGGGTAGAACACCGTGATGAAGCGGCGTGCCACCAAGTCGTACACGTTGCGCTCGGTGTCGGTCAAATTGTTAGCCTCGACGCCGGTAGGTATGATGGCGTGGTGGTCGGTCACCTTGCTCGTGTCGAACACCTTTTTGCGTTTGGGCAGCACCCCGTTGTTGCCTCGTAGCGGTTCGAGCAGGTCGTTGTACTGGTTGCGTATGCCACGCAGTATGCCCGGGCATTTGGGGTAAATGTCGTCGGATAGGTAAGTGGTGTCAACGCGCGGGTAGGTAGTCACCTTCTTTTCGTAAAGCGACTGAATGAGCGACAGGGTGAGGTCGGCCGAATAGCCAAACTTTTTGTTGCACTCCACCTGCAGCGATGTCAGGTCGAACAGGCGCGGTGGCTGCTCGGTACCACGTTTTTTGTCCACCGCAGTCACTACAAATGGTTCATTCTGTATTTTGGCCAGTGCGGCGCGCCCCTCCTCCTCGGTGGTAAAACCGCGTCGGGCAGGGGCTTGCTGTTTGGCCTTGTCGCCCTTGTCGTCGCCTTCGGCAGCCGGTTCGTCTTCATTGGGGTCGGCCATCACGGCATTGAAGGTGGTGTCGCGATAGACGGTGGTAAGCACCCAGTAAGGCTCGGGCTTGAAATTTTCGATTTCGAGTTGGCGGCGCACAATCAGTGCCAGGGTAGGCGTTTGCACACGTCCTATCGACAAGGGCGGTGCCCCATAGCCGCCACCATACTTGATGGTGTAGAGCCGTGTGGCATTCATGCCGAGCAGCCAGTCGCCAATGGCGCGGCACAGCCCGGCCTCGTAGAGCGATTTGTACTCCTGCTGCGGCTTGAGCGAGCTGAAACCTTCGCGTATGCTCTCCTCGGTGAGCGACGAAATCCACAAGCGGTCGACAGGACATTTTACCTCGGCCTTTTGCATGACCCACCGCTGTATGAGTTCACCCTCCTGGCCGGCATCACCACAGTTTATGATGCGGTCGGCCTTTTGCATGAGTTTCTGAATGACGTCGAATTGAGCCTTCACGCCTTGATCGTCCTTCAGGCGTATGCCAAAGCGTGCCGGCACCATGGGCAATGCCCCGAGCGACCACCGCTTCCATAGTGGCGTGTAGTCCTCGGGGTATTTCAGTTCGCAAAGGTGGCCGAAGGTCCAGGTTACTTGGTAGCCGTTGCCTTCGAGGTAGCCTTGATGTTGCTGCGTGGCACCTAATATGTTGGCTATGTCGCGTGCCACGCTGGGTTTCTCTGCTATGCAGACTATCATTGGTGGGTGTAAAATTTATATTGGGGGTTAACCCGTAAACCAAGAAATCTGTCAACGGGTTATTAAGTAGTTCAAGGGTCAGCTTCCCATGTCGAAGCGCATGGTGGCTGCGTCGAATTGCACGCCTTCGGTGTTGAAGAACCTGCCTATGCAGCCGTTGGCAGCCAGTAGTTGCGGCGAGCCGCTTGTGAGCGTCTGTTGGTTGAGCAGCCACAGGTTGTCGGCCATGTGCAAGGCCAGTTCCACATCGTGGGTGGAGAGCAGAATGGTCTTTTGTGCGTCGTGCGCCAATTTTTTGAGCAAGCGCATGGTGGCAATCTTGGCCGGGAAGTCAAGAAAAGCAGTGGGCTCGTCGAGCAGAATGACGGGCGTGTTCTGCGCCAGCGCCTTGGCTATGAACACGCGTTGGCGTTCGCCGTCGCTCAGTGTGCTGATGGGGCGGTGGGCAAAAGGCGTGGTGTGTGTGAGCTGCATGGCTTGCTCCACCGCCTGGCGGTCGGCCTCGGTGGTACCCGACAGCATGGTAGTGTAGGGTATGCGTCCCATTTCCACCACCTCGGCCGTGGTGAGTGCTTCGGCCTCGGGCTTGAAGGTGAGCACCACGCTCATGGTGCGTGCCAGTTGGCGTGCGCTAAGTAGAGCGGTGTCGGTGCCTTGCCAACTGATGCTGCCTGCCAATGGGGGCTGAAAGCGTGCCATGGTGCGGAGCAGGGTGCTTTTGCCCGCCCCGTTGGTGCCGAGCAGGGCCGTGAGTGTGCCCTGTGGCAGTGTGGCGTTGAGGTTCCGGCTAATGATGGTGTGGCGGTAGCCGGTGGTGAGTGCGTGCAGTGTGAGCATATTAGACTCCCCCGTTAGTGGAAACTCTTGCCCTTGAGGGTGATGCGCACGCGGTTGGCCACAGACTGGCCGATATGCTTGAACTGGCCGTGGCGCAGACTGATGCACAGCTCCTCGAATGAGCGCCACACCTTGACCCATGGGTGACGCCAGCCTACTATGCGGTAGATGCGCTGGCGGTGGCGCACATGCTCAATGATGTGTTTGGGGTGACGCAGCGGGAAGTTGAGCTCGTAGCGCTTCATGGTGAATATGCGGCGGTAGCCCGACGGCAGCGACTGCACACCGCCCGAAAAGTGTACCGACTCTTCCATCACGCCGATGTTGTTGACCAGATTGACGCGTGGTACAATGGCCAGCTGCGAGTTGAGGAACATGTGCGCCATGAAGATGCTCTCATAGTGCGCCTTGCCGCTGGCGCGGTGGGCGCGTGCCATGGGCAGGAAGTCGCTGCGGAGTTTGCGCTCCTCAACCAGCTGTTCGAGTTCGGCCACGGTTTGTGGTGAGTCGAGCCAGGTGTAGTGTTCGTCCCATTGGTTGACAACGCGTGCCCATGAGGCCCAGCCCGATATGACAAAGTTGGTGGTGAAGAGGTAGTCGGCTTCGGTTACATCGTCGGTACGCTCCTCAAAGTTGCAGCCTTGTATCATGCCGATGCGGTCGTCGTGCTCGTAGCGGTCGAGCATCTCCTGGCAGAAACGGAAGAAGCTTTGCGACGGCACGTCATCGTCTTCAAGCACAATGCACTTGTCCACTTGTGAAAAGGCCCAGCGCTGTGATATGAACTCTGAGGGGTCGCACCCGTAGTTTTTGTCTTGATACATGCGTTGTACCTCGCATGGCCAGTCGATGTTGTCAACTATCTTGCGGCAGGCCATGATGCCTGGCATATCACGCTCGCCGCGTGCACCGTCTTGATAGAGGAACAGGCGTGCGGGTTTGGCTTTGCGCACTTCGGCAAAGACTTTCTCGAGCACGTCGGGACGGTTGAAGAAGAGTATGAGTATTGATATGTCCATAGGGGGGAGGTTAGGGGGTTATTGGGTTAGGGGGTTAGG
>ERZ1026776.205-NODE-205-length-44796-cov-7.373215_pt1 | contig 44796 bp, 34 predicted proteins | sample MGYA00380125_ERZ1026776 | MGnify/ENA primary metagenome ERZ1026776 (study PRJEB33269, sample SAMEA4719761) | human gut metagenome | biome: human-associated habitat; feature: organic feature; material: feces | place: Cameroon | collected 2013-10 ...
TCCAAACATATAAATATCTATCTATAAATAATCGTTTCATTTTATTATATTCCTCACTATTAACAAAATTCATATATTATGATACCACAATCTACCTATATAGACAAACAGGAAATCTCTCAACTGTCAAAAAACACAACAAAAAGAAAAGAGCTATGAATACCTCCTTACGAAGATATCCATAACTCTAAATTCTTATAAATTACGTCAAGTCAAACAAGTGTGGTTTTAACTTGATCTTAATTCGCTGGTATACAGTATTTCCTGCAGTATCAGTTACCTGAATCACAAGATATGTATACTCATTGTTATATGGAGCGAAATAAGATGGCTGGAGTTTCAATCGTGTCATAACCTGATCCGATTCTTTTCCGTCGGCACCCGTATACTTCTCTGTCTCCCAAACATAACTACCATCACTGTTTTGGACAGGTTGACCATTTTCCATCTTCGCCCGTAATGGTATCAGATCTGAATCATATCTCCAGATATCACGACGCTTACCGGATTGTACATTACTTACATTCCAGTCAGCAACCATGATATGATTTGAACCTTCTGTATATTCATTCGAGCTATTTGTCAGATAATCCAAATCATAATAGATTCTTACCCTTGAGATCTTAGCACTTGTATCCAAAGTTACCTTCATACTAAACTCCGGATATGCTGTATCCTCATCAACCTTTGTCTCATAAGAACCATCTTCTTTGCGCTTGATGATTTCATTTTCCTCTGTCTTGTAGTCATAAATGTTGATTCTCGGCTGATTTACGCTCAGTCGTACAGAATTACAGATAATGTTAATGAACAAATACCGCTCATCGTTATTATCCTTACGGATACCTGTAATATCCGAATGTCCTGCTCCACAGTAGAATACATTCTTATAAGAATACAAGAAATAATTATCCATCGCATCCCGTGGGGAAGCAGCAAACATGGATGAATCATCCTTTGTATTATAAGCTGCCGCAAGTGAATACCATACTGTCATATCATCATCTTCCAGATCCACGGCATATGCCTGTGCATGGGTTGGTCCGATATTCAACTCTTTTGAAATCGTGAATGGGAATGTCGTAACAAGTCCCGCATTATTCTGACTTGCTCTATTTGTTCCAAAACCACTACCTCGACTGCCAAAATCAAATATCGTATCCTGAATATATGCTGTCTGATCTGCATAATTGACAGTTGCATATCGATATGGCATCGCATAATCCTGTTTTACCGCATTATCTGCAACATTCTGTACATCTGTGTATGCAACCCTTGTTAAATACTGTCCTGCAAAGGAACCGGTATCACTTACCCATGACCCATAACGCTTTTCATCATTCCTAGCTCTATATGAAAGATTCGTCATAAAATATTTGTTTTCGTCCGGAGATGTATACTTTACATACTCTGATTCTTTTCCTGAAATAGCCGGATTTGAATTATATTTTACTGAACTTTCTGTTTCCACTGATGACAACATATGATATCGATCCATACCGAAGTAAGAACGAAGTCTCGCTGTCAGCTTTACAGCACCTTTGTTATATTGTGGTGACATTGTATCATGGAATAACACTAACTGGTGACCATCTTTTACATAATTTTCCAAATCATCCAGAGCCTCTTCCGTTTTTATATCATCACCCACAGAATTCCAGTCATCCTTACCCAAGAAAGCCTCTGACGGACCAAGCAGCACAGAACTGTAACACTCTTCCATCCATTTTGTTCCGGCAGCTAATCTGGAGTAGAACTTATATAAGTCCTTATTGTCCAGCTTTGCATCATTTGCCTTATAGTAATTTGTTACCAGAGTATTCAGGTTTGTTCCATCTGAGAAGTAGAAGGATGACACATCATTACTCATCAATACACGGCTTGCCATAGAATACAGATCAAAATAATACTGAGAATCACGTATCTGCTTTAATTCCTTTACCCAATCTGCAAGCGAAAGCTGATTGACAACATCCGGTTTTCTGCCCTTTTCACCTTCGGCAATCATAACATCCAATGCATCACGAAGTTTTGTCTCTTCCTTATCTGCTGATTCCTCTTTCTTTCCATATTCCTCCAGATATTCAGCCGCAAGCTTTGCATAGTCACATTTTTTCTTCTGCACATACAGAACCTGAATATCTTCATTTGATAACTTATCAATCTTCTCTATTGTCGTAGTGCCTTCCAGATTAGCAATCTTATCATTAAGCAATGTCGCAAAATCTTCACTACCCGGAGCATCTGCAGAAGGTTCAACTTTTACTTCTGCCCGCATATCATCTATTGATACCTTTTCATTCGTAATCATATTTGTTTTAGTATCAACTTTGTTCGTATATGCATCTCTTACTTCTTTTGACCACTGTTCCAGCTGACGGCTCTCAACAATATCTACATCAAAATCATACAGATTCTCAATATCTGATGCAAGGTTATCATATACTTCGTCTGAACCGATTTTATCAGAATTTCCAACTCTACGACCACTGTCATAAGTAGCAATACCAAAATCATGTTCATGCCTGCCAATATGCGCTACGAATTTACCTTCCCAGGTAATAACATCACCATTTGTTTCTTGATAATAATCTTCATACTCCTGACTCACTCCATAACGAGAATTGCTTTCTTTAAACAATGGGTTATGCTCCAATATAACTGTTGACCGCTGACATACCGGACAGAAGAACAAAGAATCTGATCCACGTCTGCCATCACCATCTTCCGGCATAATCTGAAGTACACTTACCTGTTGTTTCTCATCCGAACTATTTTTGATGTAAGAAAATCCCGTCTGATTAACAGATATGCCTGTGTCATTATCGACAACTTCCAGCATCCAATAAACCGGTCCAAAGAATGAAGTCGGACATGTATACTCGAGCTTTCCTGTGTTACTGCTCGTCATGAATTCTTTACCGGACTTATCTTTGTTGAATTTACTATTTCCGTCATCATCAATATATAAGGATACCGTATAATTCGGGCAATTTGCCACATCATACTCAAACTTCAACGTACGATCTAACAGAATTGTATCTGGATCGAAGCGGTTATAAGTTGCCGGCATCTTCTTCACAGTAAGCTTTGGTTTCTTCTTCGAAGCTTTGTATACCTGTCCAAGTAATTCCTTACTACCTGTTACTGTTCCTGAATTATCCGGATTATCACTTTTTGTACCGTTCTCAGCTGCAAATACAGATACAAATCCCGACTGCGAATCACCTAATGTGCCATCCGAATAGATGTCTACAACTGCCTTCTCATTAAAACCAAGAATAACCGTTGGATTCTCACTTGTCTTTGTATTCTGTGTCTCACATGCCGCAAGCACCTTGTACATATTACAATCCGGATCAATGGAATTCTGCAAATAGCCCTTATCCTTTGCCATCTTATACGCCTGATACGCTGTATTACTTACAACAACCGGCATTCCCTTATCAATATAATCTTTTAATGCGAGATATCGGTTATACGTAATATCGTTACCATTCAGATATGTAGCAGTTTGCACTTCTGAACCATCTTTTTTAACTTTTGCGGTAAGTGTATCACTCTTGAAGGTTGCATTGGCTGATGATGTGACTGTAACCAAATCACCATTATGTGAATACATACAATAAATTGGTAACTTTGTTAATTCGTCTACCGTTCTTTTTTTAGGACTAGAATTTGATAACTGCATATAATATGCTGCATTATCTCTTAACGCTGTTATATTGCCACCGATATAAATCATATCATATGTGCCAAGAATTTCTGTCTTGTCTCCGGCAAATTCCTCTGTAGACATCTGAACCAGATTAATCTTATTATAAGGAATTCCAAGAGCATCTGAAAGCTTTGCCTTTGAAAGTTCCCATGCATAATATTCGGTGTTTTCCGGAATCTCATCTTTCGTCTTTCCATTTACAACATCCGCAGGACTTTCATAATAGTTACCTGTATAAAAGCCACTCTTGGAAGTACCACTTTTTGACTCTGCTAATTCCTTATCAATCGGATAACAAGGCTGTAACTCCAAAACTGTAAACATGGAAGAAGAAGAACTGTTACCACCAATACCTCGATATTTCGAAGCATTAATGAGATCTGCGATTACCTTTGCAGTACTTGCACTCTCCGATGTTGTAATCAGGCTGAAATCATTACGGTTTGTTACCATAATGTTGTCATACTTGGCAACATAATCAGATGTTGATACAGAGAAGAATAATACATTATATTTTGTATCACGCTTTTCTCCGTCAGTTATATTTGTCTTATTATCAGCAGTTGCTGTACCCATTGCTGAATCATATACGATATGCAACTTTCCATACATTGCAGAAGCAAGTTTCCTATAAATATCACTTGATACAGATGCCGTATTGCAGGAGCTTTCTAAGATGATCATATCATATTCATCTAAGTCAATCTGTGCAAGATCAGCTAAAGTGACACGATCATTTTCAATATAATTCGGATGTTTGTCTGCACGCGCATTATATCCATATGTACGGAAGATGGAATTATCCACCATTTTATAGAACACTTTTTTGTCTGTCGAAGTATCTGTCTGTACGGACTTTGTGCCATCTTCTGCAGTAACAATCTGATACAGATTGGTTCCATCCGGTAACGCTGTATTACCCGCTAATATATCTGTTGTCTTTTGATATGCAGTTTCATTTATACCAACGGACAACACTTTTGCAAGTTTTTGTTCCGCAGGAACAGGTGTTGTAATTATGTTTCCTGTCTCATCCAACTGAATTTCAGAATCGTATACATTTTTCCAGACGCCATTATTTAACTGTGTCTTACCATTGATTCCCAGATACAAAGATCCGGAAGCATGCGACAAATAATCACTGGCAGTCATACCGGAATTCCACTTGAATGTATAGTAATACTTTTCATTTGGTCCAAACACATTCTTTGCCAGATCCGCCATGCTCTTAGAATCATCATTATCAATGACTGTAGCAGTCGGACTGTCAATAATCAACGGTTTAAACGAACCAACTGCATACTCATGTAATACATCATACAATTCTTCACTTATATCATTTTCCTTAGAAAACTTCTTTGACCCATCATTGCTGACATAGATCAAATCTGCATTGGAAATTGCCTTCAAAGATTCCTCGTCTTTCACACTTGCCGGATAAGACTTATAATCCACACAACCTTCTGCCATTAACTGCTCAATCGTTTTGTTACCATCGATTACATAATTACGGAATCCTTGACTCCCTACATAGGTCTGTAATGTTGAAGCATTGTTTGAAGTAATCTCAACAATATGATACATCTTGTCAATATCCTGATCCGTCGAATGCGAATTCTCAATAATGTAATCAATAATTGTCTTTTCACTGACTGATCCACTGGCATCTGCTAAAAGCAGATCCTCGGACAGTGCATCATCGCCATTCCCATTTCCAGCAAAAGAGAAAGAAGCGATTGCAACTGCAATTGCTGCAACGAACATAACTGCTAATGCTGATATCGTAATTTTCATTTTACGTTTCATGTTCTTTCCTCCTCCTTACTTTCTTGGTACTAACACAAAAGAATTTCTTGGATTGATTCGTCCAATCGTTGTATATGTCATGCTGGACTGGTTGTAAAACAGATCAATTCCAATTGTCTTATCTTTTGCGTTTACAGTTGCAACACACCCTGATACTTCCACATCGTTCGCACCTTCTTTTCCTGTCCGATAAGAAAAATACTTATTGTACAGATGCGACTGTTTTGAAGATGTGCTTGTCATATCCACTGTATCATTCAGCTTATCCATAAATGCGTATTTTCTGCTGTAATACAGATTATTTCCTTCAAAATAGAAGGTAGATACTAATGTATCATTTGTACTATAGACTTTCTTAGAGCCATTCAATGTATATGTGACTTGCGTCTCTGTGCCGGTAATCGCATTTGTCAATGTCTGATCATTCGAATCCAAACTTGCCCCGGTTACCTGATTCATATCAATTGGAACCGAACTTTCGATTCTCAGATACGATACATATACTTTATCACTCTCACTTAACTCGCTGAACAACTTCACATTATCCTCGGTTAATACATCTGCATTCGTCAACCCATAATACTGTTTTGTTTTCATGCTCGTCATAGCTTCTGTTAGGTCATTTTTTGTTTTCTCATCTCTGACATAATATATCTTTTTCAGAGATGCGCTTGTCTCTTTTCCATCGTCTTCATATCCAGAGAACGTTATCAGACTGTCATCGTCAGCCCGATATCCTACAAGCAAAATATTCGACGCCTGCATAATGGAATCTGTAATCAAGCTATATGTCTCCTGCGCCTGCGTCTGCATTCGAACATCCACTTTTGCTTTCTTCGAAGACATCACGCTTGACCCCATAAAAGATGAAACCGCCAGCATCAAAAATGCAAGTACCGCTATGGCTATGATCAACTCTATCAGGGAGAAGCCGCTATTTTGTTTTATCTTTTTTCTCATCTTCACGCCTCCCCATATTAATTGGATGAATAACTGCCGTTCTTATTGAGCGAAACAGTTGATATCAACACATTTTTATTTGATTTATAGAATTTGAACTTTCCATAACCTGCCGTACACATTCCCTGTCTGTCATAGATAATATAGACCGGTGTACTGTCTGCAATCTCACGTTCGGTTCCAGCATCATCTACATATGTAACCTTGACATACGCAGAAAAGGATGTGCCTTTACCACTACCGACATTCTCGTCTGCCGGGAAATCATAGCTTCCTTCCGCCGTTATATCCGCACCGTTACCGAAATAATAACCCTTCTTTACATAATACTTGGATCCACTTTTGTAGACGCATAAAGCAAATCTGTAATCCGGCTGCTGTTTCTTCCCTGCGCTTGGATCTGCGGGATCAACCGCCACGCACATCTTGCCTTTTGCGTTCATCTGTGCTTCACCAAGTGCATCCTCCAAGGTACTGGATGCTTCTTTTGCCTTCGCACTATGAATAATCGAGATTGTCACCATGGCAGCTCCTGTCAGAACTGCCACGATTGCAATCACAATAATCATCTCTATCAGCGTGTAGCCTTTATTTTCTCTCATAAATCTTCTCTTCTCCATAGGCCACCTCTTATTCTACATTCTTCATCCAGTTAGCGAAACTACATACATCCGTATAATCAATCATATCGATTGTCTTCAAATCTCCGTTATCTGTTCCGCTTGATGATCCTGTACTATCCGGTGAATATCCACGGAAGAGGGAAAGCAGGAATTTCGCATTCTTACCGTTGTTTGTCTCACCTTCGCTCAACATACACTCACGAAGAATGGTACGACATAACTCTGCATTTGATGAAATCGTCTTCACGTTCGAGTTGATGTAGATCTTACCGCCCGCTACAATCATACCTTCAAAATCTGTCACTGTATCATCGAAGTAGACATTTCCCTTTGTCACTACTATACCACGAACCTTACCCTTGTCATCTGTCTTAGAAGAGATAACTACATCATTATTGCTGACCCAAACCGAATAACCGGATGCCAGATTCAATACATGTACCTTATCCTTATCGGCATCACCTGTAGAATTATTAGCAAATTCCGGCATGATATTTGTACTGTTCGTAATCAATGACATATCAAGGAACTTGTTAATCGGCGTAAGATTTTCTTCACCGAAATCCTGACTGTTTACCAGATCCTGAATGTACTTTTTCTCAGTATCATTATTGGTAAGTGTCGTAGCATCGACATCTGTTCTGTAATGGCCAAGATTCCACTTCATATAGATATATTCCATATCAAGCTTATCGGATAACTGCGCTGCTGTCACATACTGATTGTCAGCCTTCGTAATATCCTTTACATAATCCTGATTTTTCAATCCATCCGATGTCAAAAGTGCATTCATAACATTTCCAACATCCTGTCCATTCTCATTCTTCTTATTCTCATCTGCCCTGACAATGCTAAAGGTTGTATTTTCCTTTGCGGTGATTGCACCACTTGAGAAGATATTTGCCTTATCATTATTTTTTACATCCGGGAGAATAATATCACCCGCATCAAAATCTTCATAATCTCCGATATTTACCAGATACTGTGCAATCGCACTCTTCTTATTATTCAGTTCTGCTGTGTAATCCTGAATAAAACCTGCCGCAAAATACTGTGCAGAAGGATATTCCTTCACCCATGTAGAATTGCCGCTCACAGAAGCTTTCACAGCATCATAGGCTCTTTCGAAATCATAATAATAATATCGTTTACCTGATACTTCCTGTAAGATACATGGAACCTTTCCATGGAATACACTATCCGGGAAATACTTCTCAAACAATGTACTCTTATTTACAGATGGAGATAATTCAGCTTCATAGTAACCAAGCGATTTGCCGGATGTATTCTTCGCTAAAGCCGGAGTTCCCTTATATGTAACCGGAATATATGCCTGCTGGTTACTCTTGATAGAGATACTCTCACCTGTCTTATAGTCCCGAATCGTTGTCTTATTCTCGTTGTTTTTACGTTCTTCTGCGGTTGCTTCCGGATTGAAATCCGTTGGATGATACTGATATGTTGATATCAACGCATCTTCATACGCTGTCTCAAGTACTGTTTTTCCTTCTGCATCCTTCTTTTCGGTTCCATCCTCATTATATGCAGGTGTTGTCTTTACATTTCCGTTCTCATCATATGCAACTGCCTTACCAGCCTCTCTGTTTACATCCTTTGACAACTCAATGTATGTACGTCCTGCAAGGAACAAGTTCTGTGTCTGACGCAAGTTCAACGTAGACTGTTCACCGTTCACGATGATTGCACTACTGTTATAATGTCCACGATTTTCTTTCGTCGTTGTGGTTTTTCCATCTTCTGTTTTTGTTGTAACATCCACCTGGAAATTATCAGTATTTACAAGGCTTGTGAACTTTCTGGCATCTTTCTCTGTACTGTCTCCATAGCCATAGTAATTACCGGCTAACTGAAATGTTGCGCCTGCAGCATTTACTTCTGTATCATCCTTCACATACAGATCTGCCTTGAAGATTGCTTCCGCACCTTTATATGTATCTTTTTCACCCGCTTTAGCTGCATGGATGATTGTGCTGTAGCCATCTAATACGATACCATCTGTCCATACTTCTGTCTGTGTTGTCTTACTTCCGCTTCTACCATAGACAGACAATGAACCTTTATCCACAACAGCCACCATACCTGGTACGATTACTGTATCTGCAACGATGGATACCTGAGAACCATTCACATAGAAACCGGAGTATTTACTCTTCATATTCTCTCCATCGTAATACTCTTTCTGTGTTATGTCCGTTGTATCATCTTGCTTTTTCATCTCCACATTGTAATAAGTATTTCCAGGGGCTGGTTTATCCACCAATGCACTCTTGGATGTAACAGCGCCATGTGTATACACCTCTGATAATCCTGCCGGAATCATTTTATTATCTTGATCAACAATAGGTTTTCCATCTGCATCAAGCTTATAATATTTTGATTTTCCATCTGCATCTTTTACAATATACTGGTCTTCATCATTCTTGTACTTATCCTTATAAGTCTCTGCAGCTTCACTGTCCCATGTGGAAACATTATACTGTTTATTGTAGTAATCTGATGCCGCATAAATATTTCCGGCAATCGTAAGTGGTGTCGCCTTCTGATCTACATAGACTCCCATATCTGCAACCAGAGAGTATTTCAAGATATTCGGATCATCATCCTTGATTGCATCGAATAACACCTTGAAATCCGGATCACCGATTACGATATCTGTTGTGATACTCTGTGTATACGTGCCACCAGCACTGTTTCGATTATACTCCTGCGTCCGGCTCACCTTGACATTCCGTATAATCATGCCGACTACCTTGCCATTATCATTCTTATAATCAACAACCTGCAGCCTTGCCGGATCGAGGACAACTGTCTCATTTGATATATAAGAAGCAAGCAGCTTACCAAGCTTTGCAGTATCACTTTTGTTCTTGAAGAACGGATTCACCTTCAGATTGTTGTAGAATCTCTCAGCGAACATCTCCTGTGCCTCATCCTGTGATTTTGTCACATAGCGGCTCTTTCCAAGGTCATATTCTACCATGTTCTCAACCGTATACAGGTAAGCATCCTGCAGATCTTTTACCGTCTGTGTTCCCACACCGGCATAGATCTCATTCATCGCCTGCTCTACATAGTAGAAATTCTCCTTTGAGTTCAAATCCTGCAGTTTCAGTCTATAAGACAAAACCGCTGCTGAAAGCAATGCCCCAACAATAATTCCAATAAATGCAACTGACACAATGACCATGATGATACTGGAACCAGCATTACTTTTTAGTTTTCTGAATAATTTCTTCAATTTTTTCAACTAATTAGCCCCCTTTGCTCCAGATAATCGTATTGTGTTTAATGCGTTACTGTTAGGTTGTAAGACTACCGTGACTGTATACAGACGTTCTTCCTCACGCTTATCATCACTGATTGTGCGCAGGATGCTTTCTGCATCTTCCGGATCACAATCTTTATAATTGCCATCACTCTGCTTGACAGAGGTAGTATATACATTTCCCAACGGTTTCTTAACATATTCTGCAGATAATTCATCCACATTTGTTTTTACAGTTTCTCTTTCACCTTTGACGAACTTGAACTCATCGCCAAAATCATCGGATACAAACTGACAAGGTACACCCTCATAACTTGACACGCCTTCTCTGTATCCTTTAATGTCATTTTCCGTTGCAAAGTTCGTGTAGATGTATACACGTTTTGTTGTATTTCCACTTTCGTAATTACCATCTGCATCAAACTTTACTTCACTGTTTGCCGTCTTACTTGCCAGATGAATCGTTACTTTTTTCTTGCTGTCAGACCGGTCTGTATAATAATTGAATCCATTTGCTTTCGCCTGATCATAATCCTTATACTGGTTTTTATTGTCATCATTTATTACACTACCATCTGCATCCGGTGCATCTGAATTCATCTGATCTTTATACGGCTTGTACAGATACAGCTTACACTCATCCACATAATTATCAAACATAATATAATCATCTGCCTGATAAGTCACTTCATCGATATTACTTTCATTCGTATCTCCACTCAGACAATATGGCTGATACTCAAAGTAAATCTCCGGTGCCTTCTCCATATTCGTGAACTTCTGGCTATATATCGTATATGTAATCATATCCGTATACGCCTGCGTAATTGATGGGAGTGGATTTCCTTCTTCATCCTTCGGAGTTACAGTCAAGCTGTACTTGTAGATGTAATATACATCTACTTTCACAACATAATCATTCTTCGATGCATCCGGCTGATCCGCATAAATCTTAATCATACGCTTCGATGTCAAGGCATCCTGCGATAAGATAGACTCACTATCGACATTCAACAACGCCTGTTCCCATGAATCACGGTCAAGTGTCTTCAGATGATCCATCGCCTTCGAGAACAAAGTCGCATATGCTTCTGAATCATAGCTGGATGTACTGCCAAGAATCAAAGCCATCTTAGTCTTATCCAGATCATGCATATTTCCTAAGTTTACCGTGTTCGGATTCTGGATATATGCAACATCTGTATTTTCACTATCATTATTCTTGTCTGTGCAGACAATCTTCGTTACATGGTTATCTGCATCATACTCTACAGCAGCACCTTCGTTTGTAATTACAAAATCATTAAACGCCTCATTGCCCGACAGATCTGTCTTCGTCAATCCATATGCAATCTTGTAATGCTTCGTTGCCGTCTCTCCTCCAAAGCTTCGAATCTGAAGAGAAAGATCATCTAACATTACAGTATTTGAATACACATCATTTTTTGCTCCAATCTTACTGTCTTCCAGATTATACTGATAAATCGTATAATCTACTTCCGCCTCGGAAGTTCCATTCATGATTGGCTGTCCATTCTTGTCTACAAGCTTTGCTGTCTTCTTATACTCAACCACGCTTGTAGCGCCTGCCGTCCCGCCCGCATCGTATGTCTTATCAAGTTCTTTCTTCGACAGACTCTGGAACTCCTCTATCTCATAGGATGCTGTCTCGTTTGCCTCCTGGAGAGCCTTCGCCTTCCGGCTGGTCTCCATTGTGTTGGCAAACTGTCTGATAATCGGAGTCAAAAGGATTGACAATATGGCAACTGCTATGACGATTTCAATCAAACTGAAACCCTTATTATTTGTTTTTGCCATAAACCTCACCCTCTCTTAGTATACCTTAACAGTACCTGTCTTGCTGCCTAAGGCAAATCTAGGAGCGTCTGAATCGTCACCTGCGACCTTCACATATACAGGAACATCTGTATCGTTTGTCACATTTAACTTCACACCATTCTTATCATCACTGTCTACGCGGTCGTTAGACTCTACATAGATTGCAAGTTCCTTATCTGTAAGCTCGAATGAATAAGAATCATCACCAAGCTTTACTTCTACCATATTCTTTCCATCTTCTTCCTTGATAGAAAGCTCAACCTTCTCTACGCTGTTTGCTGTAGAGCTTACTTTATTGCTTCCTGCACTTACGATGATACCATCTGTGCTGTCTGCATTTGCATTGTTCAAAGAAATCTGGATATCATGCTTGCTTGCAATACCCTCACCCTGATCTCCATCATGGCTGGAAGTAGTTACAGTAGCTGCACCTTCTCCACCAAGGAAGATATTGGATACTCCCTCAGGAACATTCACATCGACATCTACAAGTCCGCCTTCTCTGTCAGCACCTGTAATACAGTATGCATTCAAAGCGATAGATCCGGAATATGTATCATCAGATGCATTGTATGCGATACTGAAAGAAGAGATATTCATACGATATTTGTAAGATGCAATATAATCGATGAAATCCTTCAAGCCTTCATATGATCCTTCATAAGAAAGCGGGAACGCCGCTGTCATACACTCATAACCGCCAGCAATTACTGTATCGTTCGATGTGTCTGTTGTCTCACCAGACGCTACATCCGCAGCCGCAGCCGCACTTAAGCTGTAAAATGTCTGTGGCTGTCCAAGTCCTACAGAGTTTACATCAAACTGAAGATTGCCCTGATCTTTTGTCAGTCCTTTTACGAACATAACGGACACTTCCTGATCTAAGTTTGCAGGGAAGTATGCCAGTCTCTCTTCGAACTTCTCATTGAATTCCTTTGTCTTTTCCTCATACATCTCACGATCCTGCTGTTTTGCCATCAGATCATCATATCTTGCCTGTAACGTATCTACCTCTGACTGAATCGAATCCGCTGTGCTCATATTATCCTTAAATACATACAGATATGTAAGGCCAAGAATGGCAGCAGCTGCGATAAATAATAATATCTTAATATTACTTTTGCTTAATTTCATAATCTCCGTTCCTCCCTTGCTCTTACTCTGCTTCTGTAGAATCTTCTTCTACATTTTCTGCCTGTCCATCAGCGGATGTATCTCCAGCTGCCGGATCCTGCATCATCGGTACATAGTTTACAGATACTGAGAATGTATATGTTATCTGACCACTCTCATCCTCTGACTTCGAAATAGATGCCACATACGCATTATCCACGCAATCGATTGTCTTCAACTGCATAATAAAATCTGCGATTGCATCATAGCTGGTAGATGTACATGGAAGTGTCACACCGGAATCAGATGTAGAGAAGCTGCTGATTGTAATCTCAGAAGGCATCTTCTCCTCTAATTCACTGATAAACTGTCTTGCATTCTCATTTAATACATAAGTTGTATAGTACATAGACTCAATATCATTGTACTTTGCTTCTGCATCGTTATAATCATTGATAATCTGCTCGATATCACTGACTCTTGCAATATCTGCCTCCAACTGATTCTTCTTCTCTGTCACGGTGTTCTTCTTATTGATAGAGTAAAACGCCATACCGGCTGCACCAATTGCCGCAATCGCAACAAGCGCTACAAAAGGAGCGATGCTTCCCTCTGACTTGGTTGTCTGTGTACCAGTATCTGTAAGTGCAAATCCCATCGGATCAAACGCAGCTCCAATCGGAGTTACAAGATATACCGGATTGTATACCTTCAAATCAATACTTGGATCAAACTTGATATTGTAGAGTGTATCCATGATACGCGTGCTGACATTCAACTGTACCTTGAATAATCCATCAATACCGCGGATTAACGCACCGTCACCGGTCAGGAACACATCCTCAATCGGCTTATCCGGATTCTTCGATGCATAAAAGTCCATAACACGTCCGATATTGTTAATCAGGTAACGGAATGCACCGGTCACTTCATTGTCATCGAAATCAACGGTGATCAAACGGTCGTTCTGAAGTAATGTCATAGCGGTTGTTGCATCGACACCCTTATCGTCCATCACGACATTCACTACAGAGTTTGTACCATACGGAACAGTTCTCTGTAACAACAGGTTGTCGCCCTGTACGATATTCAATACCGTACTCTCGCTGCCGAGCTGGATAACCATTGTCGTTGTATTCTGGTTTGTCTGTGTCTTGATGAGCTGAAGCATTGCATTTCCGATATAATCAAGTGCAACGACATTTAATCCAGCCATCTGGCCTAAGTCATAATAAGACTTCACCATATGCTCCGGTGCTGCAACCGCAAGTACACGAAGCTGTTTGTTATTTTCTTCATCTGTCACTGTCTCAAGTACAGAATGAGACACGATATAATCTTCTATATTTACAGGGAAATACTCGGATGAGTTTGAATTGATAATTCCTCTGATCTTTTTCTCCGGAACAAATGGTATCATAACCTCTCTGTTCACGATCTTCGTAGATGAAAGAACAAAGATTGCATTCTTATTGTTGATACCGCGAGCCGCAAGTTGCTGTGTGATTGCCTCTGCAATCTTCTCCGGCTCCTTCAATACACCGTCCTCATAGGAATCTTCCGGTGTTTCAAAAATGATGATATTGTGAATCATCGTCTGCTTTTTTGCTGAAGCAGTCAGCTCAATAATTGTAATACTTTCGTTTGTGATATCAATGGATAACACTTTATTGCTTTTTGCCATTCGTTATAGCCTCCCTCGCTAATCAGTGATTTTATGTAGGACTTTCGTCCATATACTTATAGGTACCAGCTCACGAGCTGTTCACCCCATATCATTGCTATAAATATACCCATAGATAAATATGGGCCAAAAGCCAGCTTCCTGCCAGCTTTCTTAACAGCCATCCGTATCAGATGTACCACCGTTCCGATGATACACGCTGCGATAAATGCTACTACAATAAGTTTCCAGCCCATCAGTAAGCCGGTTGCTGCCATAAGTTTTATGTCACCGTGTCCTATGCCTCTCCCCTTCGTAACAAGATTAATGAGAAGTAAAAAAACGCTGACAGCAAACAAACCGATTACATACTGACTCCAATTACCCAGATCGGTAAAGAGCCTAACCAGTCCCAAAATTAGTATAAAAATATTGAATCCCAAAGGGATCTCCTGTGTACGTCCATCAATGACGCTTAGTGCTAACAAGGCAGAAGCACACAGGCAGTAAAGGAACGTCTCTACTGTGACACCTTTTGCGAGGAAGATTGCCACGTACATAATTCCATTTGCAGCCTCCACAATCGGATACTGCACCGAGATATGCGCCTTACAATGCCTGCACTTTCCACCTAAAAATAAATAACTAAATAAAGGAATGAGTTCATACCACGATAAGGTATGCCCGCATGTCATACAATGTGACCTCTTCAAGGTGACACTCTCATGAATCGGCAACCGTAAGATCAGAACGTTCACAAAACTCCCGATCACGATACCATACAATCCAAACAGGATTGCAATAATAATATGTAAAGTTGTCATACTCATGTCATTCGTTCCTTTCAGTCACATAGATAGTAATATACAGCTAGATTCCACCCGGCGAATCGAGTGGAATCCAACTATACAGATTTAATTTTGAAGTTATATCTTACTGATATCCCTTACATACCTCTGGTGCAAGTGGAGCACAGTTTCCGAATTGAGCTGCAGCTGATCCGCTTGCAGGTGTATAAGAAACTGTTTTACTAGAATCACCTACTGCAACATACACTGTACCACCTGATGTAATAAAAGCGTAGAATGTATCTGGTGTAAATCCATTAGAATCTACCTTTGTTCCTGTGTTATCAATCATTTTCTTATACTTTGTCTTTGGAATTTTTTCTCCAATATTAGATGCAATTGATTTGCAAATTTCATCATTTGTCATTGCTGGATTTGTATTTGGGTTAGAACATCCAGTAACAGTCATGTAAGATGTATTAAATGAGCTAGTTCCACCAGCAGTAACAGGAGCATTAGAAACAAATTTAATAACAGTTGTACCACCACTATTATTAGTCAATGTCTCATACACTTCCTCCGTACCAAGTGCTGTCTCGATTGCTGTCTTAATTGTCTTTGCAGAGCTAACGTCATTAGACTTACGTGACTTATCAATGTACTTGATCAGTGCAGGTGCGATAGCACCAGCAAGGATAGCCATGATAGCAATAACGATAATCAACTCTACGAGTGAGAAACCTTTGTTGTTTGTTTTCTTCATAAATTTTCTCTCCTTTTCTTTACATAGTTTTTTATATGATAAAACCGACGTCCTCGCCCGACGGTTTGTATCCGACCAAAATCTTAGTAGCTGTCGACCGCGTCGTACATACTAAGCATTGGGCTGTAGATAGCCATAACGATACCACCGACTACGACACCCATGATTACAATGATAAGCGGTTCCATCGCTGCGGTTAATGCATCCGTTGCATCGTTTACTTCCATCTCATAATAATCCGCAACCTTGTCCATCATATCTTCGATATTACCGGTTTCCTCACCGATACGTGTCATCTGTGGCAGCATCGGTGGGAAGATACCACAATCACGAAGTGGCTTGGAAAGCGGCACACCTTTCGAGATCTGAACCTTTGCATCCAAGAGTGCTTCCCGGATGATTCGGTTATTAATCATCTTTGCTACCTGTTCTACCGCATCGATCAAACTGATACCAGATGCCATCAGTGTTGCCATCGTACGTGAAAATGTAGCTGCAGCAGACTTCACTGTCAGGTTACCGAAGAGCGGTGCCTTCATGCCAATCTTCGCATACATCAGCGAACCTGCTTCTGTCTTGCCGAATGCTTTCAATCCAAAGATCAACGCTGCAACAACGATAACTACAATATACCACTTATGTTGTAAGAAATCACTTAAATTCACAAGCATCTGTGTTGCTGCCGGAAGTTCCGAACCCAAGTCGTCAAACATCTGCGAAAACTGTGGGATAACACCAACCAGCAATACTGCAACAACTGCAACAACAACAATCAAAATTACGATAGGATATGTAACTGCGCCTTTTACTTTCGAATGTAAGGCATTCGCTGTCTCAAAGTGTGTTGTCAGACGTTCAAAACAGATCTCCAGATTACCGGACATCTCACCGGCTGCCGTCATATTAATCATGATTGGTGGAAACACCTTCGGATTCAGCTTGAACGCATCCGCCAGAGTACCACCCTTCTGCACGTATGCCTGTGCTTCCTGTAACGCGCGCTGTAATGTCTTGTTCTCCAACTGCTCCGACATCATCTCCAGTGCACTGATGATAGTAACACCGGCATTCAGTACAGATGCAAACTGCTTACAGAACACCGCGAGATCCTTGTCCTTTACTTTCTTGCCACGGCCTGCTTTCGCGACACCCTGCTCCTTAATCTCCTGTACAATCAAACCTTCGGACTTCAGTTTTTCTTTTGCCTTCTCCGGATTGATTGCCTCGATCGAGCCTTTCTTCGCTTTGCCGTTTTTGTCCATGGCTTTATAATTGTATTGTGCCATCTTAACTCCTCCGACCCTCTTATTTTTCTAAAAAATGAACATTTTATGAACAATTTATATACTGATACTACTCTATTTGATAGTTTTTTGCAATAAAGTTCAATAAAATAATTTAATTTTGTGAAATATGCACAAACGTTACATCTGTTTCTTCATTGCGACCTGATCCTGTGCGTATACAAGCGCCATATCTCTTGTGATCTTACCACTCTTGTAGAGATCTAAGATAAAATCATCCAATGTAATCATGCCCTGTGCACGGCTTGTCTGGATTGTGGACTGAATCTGATGGTTCTTCTGCTCACGAATCAGGCTTCGAATCGCCGGGCTGGCAAGCATGACCTCAAATGCCGCTACTCGTCCTTTTCCGTCTGCTGTCGGAATCAGTGCCTGTGAGATAACACCTTCCAGAATCATCGCCAGCTGAATACGTGTCTGTTGCTGCTGATGTGTCGGGAACACATCGATGATACGGTCGATTGTGGACGCAGCACCGATTGTATGCAGTGTTGAAAATACCAGATGTCCGGTCTCAGCAGCTGTGATTGCTGTAGAGATTGTCTCCAAGTCACGCATCTCTCCTACCAGAATAATATCCGGATCCTCACGAAGCGCTGCACGAAGTGCATTCGCATAAGAAAGTGTATCCATACCAACCTCTCGCTGGTTTACAACTGACTTCTTATGTTTGTGGATATACTCGATTGGATCCTCCAGTGTAATGATATGGTCTGTCAGGTTTTCATTTGCCTTATTGATAATAGAAGCAAGTGTTGTTGATTTACCAGAACCTGTCGGACCTGTTACGAGTACCAAACCTCTTTTCTTCTTATATAACTGCACGACCGCCTCCGGGATACCTAACTGATCCGGTCTTGGAATAATCGTATCAACCTTTCTGTAGGCAGCCGCCATATTGCCACGGTCCATGAAAACATTCACACGGAATCGTCCTGTCTCCGGAGATGAGAAGGAGAAGTCGACCTCACCTCTCTCTTTCAAGATCTGTTTGTGACGGTCATGCATCGTCGACCCAATCGCCTCTGCCGCATCTGCCGGTGTCATCGGCGGTAACTCTACTTCTGTCAGCCGGCCATTGATACGGAGTTTCGGCGGAATACCTGTCGCAATATGGATATCCGATGCATTCTGTTCTACCGCGAATGCCAAAAGTTCTTTCATGTCTATCATGTTTTTGTCTCCCTCTTCTTACATTATAGTTTTGTATTAATACTCGTCACCCGTCTCATATGTAATCTTCTTCATCTCGCTGATTGACGTAATACCATTCAATACATGCTGTGCCGCACCCATCTTCAAGGTAAGCATGCCTTCTGCCAGTGCCTGCTTCTCGATAACATCCGCAGTTGCCCCCTTCGAGATAACTGCCTGCAGTTCTTTCGATACCGGCATCATCTCGTATACACCGATTCGCCCTGCATATCCGGTATCACCACAAAGCGGACATCCAACCGGTTCATAGATGATTACATCATCATCCATATCTTCCGGTTTTACTCCCAGAATCTTCTTCTCATCCGGTTCTGCCAGTCTTGCCTGCTTACAAGAGCTGCAAAGTCTTCGAACAAGACGCTGTGCAATCACACCTACCAGAGCATCACCTGCTACATACGGTTCGATACCCATATCGATAATACGGGTAACCGTTGATGCTGCCGAGTTCGTATGCAGTGTCGATACTACCAGGTGTCCGGTGATAGCGGCCTGCACGGCAATCTGTGCCGTCTCACCGTCTCGAATCTCTCCGATCATAATAATATCCGGATCCTGACGGAGGATAGAACGAAGGGCTGCTGCGAAAGTCATCTCCGCTTTTACATTTACCTGTACCTGATTGATACCATCAATATTTGCCTCGACCGGGTCTTCAACTGTGATGATATTTACATCTTCCGTGTTCAACTCGCTTAGGGATGTATACAAGGTTGTTGATTTACCGGAACCTGTCGGTCCTGTTACAAGGATAATACCGTGTGGGTTGCTCAGGATACCATCAAATACTTTTAATTCTTTCGGTCCAAATCCAAGGGCACTCTTCGGTTTCGTCAGACCATCCTTGGATGTAAGTCTCATAACGGTCTTCTCACCGTATACAGTTGGCAGGATAGATACACGGACATCATACTCTCTACGGTCTACCATAATTGTGATACGGCCATCCTGTGGTTTACGTTTCTCCGCGATATCCATACCGCCGATGATCTTGATACGGGCACTGATACCTGCCAGAAGTCCGATATCATAGGTCATAACATGTTTTAACGCACCATCGATACGATAGCGAACTCGAACACTGCTCTCCAACGGTTCGATATGTATATCGGATGCTCTCTGTCTGACACCGCCTTCGATAATCTGTTTTACCAAGAGTACAATCGGCGAATTCTCAATATCTTCATTGATTGCATCCTGATCCGCATCGGTCATGCCATTCTCCTGCATTTCCTTCCGATACTGTTCCGCTGCTTCCATCGCCTGTGCGTTTCCATAATACTTACCGATGGCTTCCATCACGTCTTCTTCCATCGCAAGCAACGGCTCTACCTGCGTATTCATCGCGATACCGATATCATCGATGGCATTTAAGTCCATCGGATCAACCATCGCCACGCGCAGGATGTTCGGATTCGCTTCGTCATATCCAATCGGAATCGCCTTGTATTTGTTGACCAGATTTTCCGGAATCTGTTTCAACAGATCTTCATCCAATTTGCAGGCTTTCAATTCGATGTAGTCAATTCCCATCTGGGTCGTCAATACTGTAATCAACAGTTCCTGGCTGATAAAGCCGAGTTCCATGATGACATTACCGATTCGACCACCGTTTTCCTTCTGATAGGCAAGTGCCTCTTGAAGCTCTTCTTCCGTAATAGCCCCCGCTTCAACAAGCAAATCACCTATACGAATCTTCTTTCTTCCTCCAGTTATCCGCATAGCAATACCCTCTCATAAATATAATATAGTAAATAAATTATAGCATAGAAAATATGAAAAAAAAAGCAAATTTTTGATGCACAAGTAATTTTCGTAAATGATTTTATGAACTTTATTGTTTATACGTTAATTTGTTTTTTAATCATTACCCACTACTTTGTTACACAATATACAATCACCGGAATTGCATATGTCATCACATCGAACATGCCATGCATAATTGATACCATTATATACCTGCATCTTTTCCACTTGTAATAACAAATTGTGTACACCCCGCCAATTACAAATGCCAAAGCCACATTTAACCAATTATGTTGGAACAAATGAGAAAAAGCAAATAAGATATTTGCAAGAAGCGGCGCTATCCATTTTTTCTTTTCCAGCAATCGTTCTAGTTGCCCCATAATCGCCACCCTGTACACCAATTCCTCTGCAGGTCCCACTACCAGGATATAACGACCATATCCAACAACATACCTCCACAATGCCACAGTACCAAACACCTGATTGCCACCATAAATACAGCTATATACGATATTCCATATAACCGCCATCGCAGTTCCGATTGCAGCTCCCACAAGCACCTGGAACAGGATATGATTGCCAAGCAATTCTTTCAGATTTACTTTTCGTTCCACACAGTTGATAATCGCCGGGGTTGCGACCAGCCATGGCACCACCCAAACCGATATCCGATACAGCGTCATATTCCATATATAGTCGGATATACCTAGCAAAGCTGCCGACAATATAAAAGTGAATATCAACAATCTTATCAGTCGGAACACTTCTTTCTCATTTTTCAGATTGATCTGAACATCATGTTTTAGATTTAACATATGTATTCCCTCACCCTCTCCCAATTTAGTTCCATATTACCATCTTTTCCCATGTTGGAAAAGCACTATTTTGCACCATTCGTCATACTATATACAAAGAGGGATAGCGAGGGCAGCTATGCAGACGTTTCATCACCCGCTCTCTCCCGAAGAGGAATCGTATTATCTGCAAAAAGCGAAGGCGGGCGATCTTTCCGCACGCAATATCCTTGTAGAATACAATCTGCGTCTTGTCGCACATATCGTCAAGAAATATCAGACAGGGAACCGTTCTACGGAAGACCTGATATCCATAGGTACGATTGGGCTGATTAAAGCCATCAATACATATGATACCGACAAGGGTTCCAAGCTTGTGACGTATGCCAGCCGTTGTATCGAGAACGAACTTTTGATGCGGCTAAGGCAGGAACGCAAGGAAGCCCGTGAGATATCCCTCTACGAGCCGATCGGAACCGACCGGGAAGGGAACGAGATCAGCCTGATGGATGTAATCCGAATGGATGAAGAAAATGTATTATCTAACGTAATCACATCTGAAAGCCTGCGGAATATAAACGAGATTTTCACTGAAGTTTTAGACGCACGCGAGCAGGAAGTAATCACTCTGCGCTATGGGCTGTATGATAACCGGGAACTTACACAGAAAGAGATTTCGAACCGTCTCCACATCTCCCGTTCTTATGTGTCACGAATTGAAAAAAAGGCACTGCTTAAGCTTCGCAGTGCCTTGTGCGTATAATCTCATGTCCAAAATTCAGTGAAAAAAACAAATGGGGTACCATCCTACATCGGTACCCCTGTCAATTATTGTTGCTTTGCCAGCAGAGCTTTCAACTGTGCAATTTCTTCCCTTGAATGTTGCAATTCAGTTTCTGCCTGTTTGCGTTTTTCTGCTTCCTGCTTCTGTTTTTCTTCTGCTTGCTGCAATTCATCTTCGGTCTGCTGTAATTTATCCTGCAATTCTTCGATCATATATTTCACTGTATTTTTATCTGCAATTTTTAACGCTTCTGAAAACATGAGAATCACCTCCTCAGGGTTGTTTACATATGCACTCATTTCACGGAATATTGCTTCACTCCATGGATATCGTCTGATCACGCGTGTCACATCTGCCATTGTCTCGGCAGTCAGGATTGAAAGCCAGCCTTCCAGACAATACATGCTTAAATCATTTGTTACCAAGCCAGTCTCCGGAATATTGTTATGCGTTGCAATAAGTTCTGTTTCCGAAGCATCTGGATTATTATTATCAGTATATCCGTTTTGGCTGAATACATCAAGTGCAATCAGAAAATATTCCTGCAGAAGATTCAGTTTTAGGTTCGTGTCAAAGCGGATTTTGCCGTGATGGATATACGCACCATGCAGCATTGGATTCTTAAAATCATCCTCGGTTTTCTCATACAAAACAATGGTGTAAACTTTCTTCATGTCAGAATATTTAAAATTTTTGTTCTTCTTCAAACGTGAATATTCACGTATCAGAAGGTCGGATGAGTAGCAGGAAATCCGCTCGGCTGTGAACATGTATGGAATCTTCTGGATTTCCACATTCGCAAGTGAACCATCACTTAACCGTACAACGATATCCATGATTAACAGGGAATCAATAGATACGGCTGTATTCTCTGATGGAAGAATTTGTTCCACCACAACTGATTCTCCAAGAATTGCGCTGAGTAGATGTGACAGCCAGTCTGGATGTTTGTCTGGGTGGAACATGCATTTGAAGAATGGATCGTAAGTAAGCGGCATCGTTTTCTTGCCGGTCATGTAATCATCAAAGCGTTTCTTCCATGATTCGTCAAGCAAGGTGTAGTCTGCATATAAATTATGCTGTTTCATAGCTTCTTCAAGTTCACTTACAGTCAGATAGAATGTGCTCTGTGTTTCTTTGGTCATAAGATTTGCCTCCTTAAAAAAGATGTGTACATAAATTCTTCTAACATAGAATAAAAATTTGTCATGTAAATCAAAAACGTTAATGGGTAATGATTTGTATTCATAGAACCGAATAGAAAATTATAAAATCAATAGACTGTTACCAAACTACGCTATGAACGAGCGCTTCTTGACAACAAAGAAACTGTATCATAAAAAGAAACAGCTTGTAAAGATATTTGGGGAAATGCTACAAATTGTAGCATTTTAATAATGCAAAAAGGCACTGCTTAAATCTAGCAGTGCCTTGTGCGTATAATCATACCTTTTTGTATTTTTTCCGGATGTGAAACTTTCACATAAAGTAATTGTTTTGGATGCGGTGCAGACTCCATCTCTGTGCCGTGTTCATCACGAATTGCAAGAACCTCCACATCGATGTTTTCTCCGTCAAACGCCATCACTTCAATCGCATCTCCCACACAGAATTTGTTCTTCTGATGGATGACAAAACTTCCATCTTCCATAACCGCTTCGACAGTTCCAAGATAGACGCGGTTTTTGACATACGTATTGCAGTCGTAAATCTGCGTCTCCTCGTTTGGTTTGCCATAATAAAAACCGGTTGTAAACTGACGGAATGTACATGCTGCAATTTCCTGCCGGTAATGTTCCATCTTACTCTCATATAATTCCTTCGATGTGAAATAGTCATCGATTGCTTCCCGGTAAGTCCGGGTTACAACTGCCACATACAGCGCCGTCTTCATCCGGCCTTCTACCTTGAAGGAATTGATGCCGGCATCAATCATATCCGGAATATGTTCAATCATACACAGATCCTTGGAGTTAAATATATAAGTGCCTCTGTCATCTTCTTCAACCGGCAGATATTCACCCGGACGCTTTTCTTCCACGACAGCATATTTCCAACGGCACGGGTGTGTACATGCACCCTGATTTGCATCTCTGCCTGTAAAATAACTGCTGAGCAGGCATCTTCCGGAATAAGAGATACACATAGCCCCATGCATAAAAGCCTCTATCTCCATATCCGCAGGAATGTGCTCCCGAATCGTTTTGATTTCTTTTAATGAAAGCTCACGCGCTGCAACCACACGTGTCGCCCCTTGTTTTCTCCAGAAATCATAAATCAGGTAATTCGTGTTATTGGCCTGTGTGCTGACATGAATCTCGATTCCCGGCAAAATCTCCTTCGACAGTGTGAAGATACCCGGATCAGAAATGATAAATGCATCAATCTTCTCCTCGAGTCCTTCCTCTTTCAGTTCCCGGAAATAAGCCCTGATTCCTTCAATATCATCATTATGTGCAAATATATTCACGGTCACATACAGTTTTGCACCATGTGCGTGCACATAATCCGCAGCCTCATGCATTTCTTCTATTGTAAAATTCCCTGCTTTCGCACGGAGTCCATAATTCTTGCCACCAATATAGACCGCATCTGCGCCATAATCAACGGCTGTCTTCAGAACCTCCAGGCTCCCGGCAGGTATCAATAATTCCGGTTTTTGTAACTTATCCATCTTAATCCTCTTTCATTGCATATGTATGTTCATTCACTTCTCTGTGTAACTATACATATACCGTCTGTTCTGATATTTTATATGCTTTCATGCTTCCCGCACAACCGAGATTGCCATGCCGTCTCCAACAGGCAGAATCGCGGTCTCCAATCTCTCATCGTGTGTGATTACACGCAGATACTCCCGCATACGATCATGAATCGTACGGTTTCGTTTTTCTACCAGAAAATGGGATTCTAACACTTCCCCTTCCTGCAGAATATTATCCGACACAATCACGCCGCCTTTTTTCAATACCCGCAGAACATCCGGCAGATAATAAATATACTGTGCTTTCGCCGCATCTACAAACGCGAACTCGAATGTATCATCCGGCAGTTCTTTGAGTGTCTCTGCCGCATCTCCGCAGATTACTTGTATATGCTTCTCTTTTCCAAAAAGGCGTATGTTCTCTTTTGCTTCATTCGCACGTGCTTCACTTAATTCCAAAGTTGTAATCTGCGCGTCTTCGGGCAGATAACCTGTCATATAAATAGAAGAATAGCCGACGGCTGTTCCGATCTCCAGAACATGCTTCGGCTTTTGTATCAGAATCTGTGTTTTTAATAATTCCCTTGCTTCCGGGCGGATCACTGGCACACCGCGGTGTATGGCATCCCGATATAATTCACCCAGTTTTCCTGCGTCTTCTTTCGCCATCGAACGCACAAAAGAAGTAATTCTCGCAAACTCATTCATCGTTATTCACTATCCTCATCATCTTCAACCGTGTTGATATTACAGATAATCTGCAATATCTCATCGTAGGTCATGCTTGCAGACAAATGATATTGACCACTTGTAATCTTGGTACCATAGCCCTTGACTTTCACTTTTGCATAGAAAACATATTTGTCTTCTATAATCTCCGCATCCTGCAACGCTTCTCCAATCTCCATAATAGATGCATCCGCCGGAATATCTACCACGATGTACTGCTGGCTGCCCGGATGGAACGCAACACTTCCGAACACACCATATGCAAAATTAAAGGCATATGTAAAAAGCTTCACAATCAAAAATACAATCAGTATATTGACAAACAGACCGAACATAAACCCAGAAGAATTCTTCAGTCCCTTGCGGAGATTGTCTTCTTTTTTCGATGCATTTCTCCTACCGCCTTTTTTCTTTGCTGTTCCATTTGTTCTTTTCACATTCTCACTCATTGATGTAATCAAACTCCAATCCTTCTGCTATGGAATCAAACACCTGCTGCAACAGCTTACAGATCTGTTGTTCTGCCTGTAAAAAATCACTCACAACCGAGTTGTGCAGCAGTTCGTCATATTCCTTTGTCAGTTCTATCATGTCATCGTAAGGATTTACACCCTGACGATTCTGAAGCTCGTAATTCTTTGTGCGAAACTCCTGTAAATGCCTGCTCAATTCTTCATTCTCCAGCAGCGTCTGTTTGGTTCGGATATATGTGTGATATTCTTTGGACGCTCGGATATGTTCATTCAATTGTTTGCTCTCGTTAATAACCTGTCTCATATTAAACCTCTGTGATAATTGGCAGAATCATAGGACTTCGTTTCATCTTCTTCCACAGGAAGTCACTCAAAGCATCGCGAATTGCATTTTTCAGTTTGCCCCAGTCCGTAATTCCACGATCCAGGCAATTATCCAGTGCTTCCTGCACCACATCCCGGCATTCATCCATCAGATTCTCTGCTTCACGCACATATACAAATCCACGGGATACAATATCCGGTCCCGCAATCTGCTGGCTGCTTCCGGCTTCCAAAGTAACTACTACAATCAGAAGTCCGTTCTCAGATAACTGCTGACGGTCGCGCAATACGATATTCCCGACATCACCAACACCAAGTCCGTCAACCAGAATGCCCTGTGCCTGTACCTTTCCTGTCACATCAAATGTATCTTCTCCGATGGATAATACATCACCGGCAGACAAAATCTTAACATTTTCTTTCGGGATTCCCATTTCCACTGCAAGTTCTGCATGACGCTTCAAATGACGGTACTCACCGTGCACCGGAATCGCATATTTCGGTTTTGTAAGTGCATACATCAGTTTTATCTCTTCCTGACAGGCATGTCCGGAAACATGCGTATCCTGAAAGATTACATGTGCGCCTTTCATCTCAAGTTCATTGATTACCTTGAAGATTGCCTTTTCATTTCCTGGAATCGGGCTGGATGAGAAAATAACCACATCACCCGGTTTGATCGTAATCTGTTTATGAATGCTGGCTGCAATTCTGGAAAGTGCCGCCATATTCTCACCCTGACTTCCGGTTGTAATCAGTACCACCTGTTCATCCGGATAATTCTTAATCTGATCGATCTCAATCAACGTGTTATCCGGTATATCAATATATCCCAGTTCCGAAGCAGTTTGAATAACATTTACCATGCTTCGTCCCTCGACTACGACTTTTCTGCCATACTTGTATGCAGAATTGATAATCTGCTGTACACGGTCAACATTGGATGCAAATGTCGCAATGATGATTCGATGATTCTTGTTATCATCAAACAAATGATCGAATACTTTTCCAATCGTCTTCTCTGATGGTGTGTATCCGGTACGCTCCACATTCGTAGAATCCGCCATCAAAGCAAGTACACCTTTCTTTCCAAGTTCTCCAAATCGCGGCAGGTCAATTGCCTCTCCAAAGACCGGTGTATAATCTACCTTAAAATCGCCGGTATGTACAATGATTCCGGCCGGTGTATAGATTGCAAGCGCGGCTGCATCTGCAATCGAATGTGTTGTACGGATAAACTCAATCCGAAATGCACCGAGTGTAATCATCTGTCCATGTGTCACAATCTTTCTTCTGACATTGTTAATATTCCCATGTTCGCGAAGCTTATGCTCAATCAGCCCCATCGTCAGCTTGGTTGCGTAAATCGGCATATTCACTTCATTTTCTATATACGGAATCGCACCGATATGATCCTCATGTCCGTGCGTAATCACAAGACCTTTTACCTTGTCTGCATTTTCCTTTAAGTATGTGACATCCGGGATAACAAGATCGATACCGAGCATCTCGTCCTCCGGAAACGCAAGTCCACAATCCACGACAATAATACTGTCCTCATACTCGAACGCGGTAATGTTCATTCCAATCTGTTCCAGTCCCCCAAGCGGAATAATCTTTACCGACTTATTTTTTTGTTTCATTCTAAACTAAACCTCCAAATCAATGTCCTCAAGCAGTTCATCAAACACCTTGATTACTGCTTTCAATTCGTTCTCGTCTTCAATCTCTGAATAAGTCACCATATCCTCATCTTCTTCGTCCGGTTCCTCTTTGAACACATAGAAGCTGCCATCTTCACCATCCACATCATCTGTTAAAAGGATATAGTTCATACCAAATAATTTGGTCTGCTCCAGCACATACAATTCCAGTTCTCCTTCATCTGTCTGGAATGTAATCATCTGCTGTTTTTCTGTCATTTCTTCTTCATTCTTACTCATGTTTTTTATGTCCCTCCAGATCCAGATAACTCTGCAGTATAATGGCGGCTGCCATTTTATCAATGTGTTCTTTTCTTCCACTGACACAGACACCGGTTTCCTCCAGGATACGATTTGCTTCCACCGTCGTGAGTCTCTCATCCATAAACAGAACCGGCAATCCGTTTCTACGCTCCAGATTCTCAGCAAATTCTTTCGTTGCCTGAACTCTCGGCCCTTCTGTATTGTTCATCATCTTCGGGAGTCCTACTACAATCTTGTCCACTTCATGTTCTTCCACAAGTGCTTCAATCCTTGCATAGGTCTGTCTCAGCTTATTCTCCTGTTTTCTCTCGATCGTCTCAAGTGGCTGGGCAATCAGACAAGTCGCATCCGACAATGCAACACCAACCGTCTTGGAGCCATAATCCAATCCAAGAATTCTCATATCTTATCTCCTACTTGAGCCGTGTCTCAATATAGTTCTCGAGAAGTACCTCTATGATTTCATCCCGCTCTGCTTTCATAATAAGACTTCTCGCATTTTTATAACTGGTAATGTACGTAGGATCCCCACTCATCACATAACCGACGATCTGGCTGACAGGATTGTATCCTTTCTCGGATAACGCCTCATACACCTGCTCCAAAATGTCAGATACCTCGATATTTGATTCATGGATAATTCCTATGTCCTGAGTATTTTGATTGTTCACTTTCTCACGTCCTTCTTTATCGCATTTAAAAACATTTGGCTTTATTTTAATATATATAGCCTAAAATAGCAACTCTTTTATTTCAGCATGCTAAAGAAATCATACTGATTTGTCTCCGGTAGATCCCCCAGTATTCCGAGTTCTCCCATCACATCCAGAATCGTTTTCGATACCTTTCCGCGGATACGGATATCCTCTTTGGATGTAAACGGTTCCCCCTTCGCTGCCTCCTCTAACTGCTGTGCCGCTTTGAGTCCCATGCCCGCAATCGATGCAAAGCTTGGCATAATCTTTCCGTCTATAATCTGGAAACGATCTGCCTTCGCACGGTATATATCAATCGGCATAAATTCAATCCCGCGCGCATACATTTCCTGTACAAGTCTCATATCCCGGATCATATCTTTTTCCGTCTGGCTCATGGTGTTCTTATCCTTCTTCCGAAGCTCAGCCAGATTTGCTTCCAGTGCTTCTTTGCCAAGACACATCTGCTGATAGTCAAACGCCGATGCACGGATACTGAAAAATGCTGTATAGTAGGCAAGCGGATAGTTGATCTTATAATATGCCACACGCCAGCCCATCATAACATAAGCAACCGCATGTGCTTTCGGGAACATGTACTTGATTTTCTCGCAGGATTCCATATACCATTCCGGCACATCATGTCTACGCATCTCTTCCTTCCATTCATCCCATTTATCACATTTACCCTTTGCAACAATACCTTTACGCACCTTCTCCATGATATTGAAAGCAAGCCCCGGCTCGAGTCCCCGATAAATCAGATAGGTCATGATATCATCACGGGTACAGATTGCGGAGGAAAGCTCGCATACGCCATCTGCAATCAGCGTCTGTGCATTTCCGAGCCATACATCCGTACCATGGGAAAGTCCCGCGATACGCACCAGATCGGAAAACGCCTTCGGTCCGGCATCAATCAACATCTGCATGGCAAAATCCGTACCAAACTCCGGAATACCAAGTGTACCAAGCTTCGTACCACCGATATCCTCCGGTTTGATTCCAAGCGCCTCCGTATTGTGGAACAAAGACATAACATCCTTGTCATCCAGCGGAATCGTCTTTGCATCCAGACCGGTCAGATCTTCCAGCCGTCTTATCATCGTCGGATCATCATGTCCGAGAATATCAAGTTTTAACAGGTTGTGGTCGATGGAATGATACTCAAAATGTGTTGTAACAATATCTGTTGTCATATCGTTTGCCGGGTGCTGAATCGGCGTGAATGAATAAATCTCTTCATGTTTTGGCAACACAATCATACCACCCGGATGCTGTCCGGTTGTTCGTTTAACTCCCGTCAATCCGACTGCCACGCGGTCCATCTCACAACGGCGTTTTGTCTCTCCATGTTCTTCATAGTATTTGTACACATATCCAAGTGCTGTTTTATCCGCAAGCGAACCAATCGTTCCGGCGCGGAACGCCTTTCCCTTGCCAAATAGTTCTTCCGTAAATGCATGCGCCTTCGGCTGATATTCACCCGAGAAATTCAGGTCAATATCCGGTTCTTTATCACCATAAAAGCCAAGAAATGTCTCAAACGGAATATCATGTCCTTCCTTTTTCATCTGCGTTCCACATTTTGGACACTTACGATCCGGCATATCACAACCCGACTGTCCTTCGAACTGTTTCACAAAATCCGAATCAAAATCCGTAAAATAACACTTCGGACATATGTAATGTGCGGGAAGTGGGTTTACTTCTGTGATACCTGCCATCGTTGCAACAAAGGATGATCCTACCGAGCCACGGCTACCTACCAGATAGCCATCATCGTTTGACCGCCACACAAGCTTCTGCGCAATGATATACATAACCGCAAATCCATTGGATATAATAGAATGCAATTCCCGTTTCAGTCTGGCTTCTACGATCTCCGGCAGATCCGGTCCATAGATTTCATGAGCTTTATCATAACAGATGGTCGTCAATGTCTCATCGGAATTAGCAATAATCGGCGGGCATTTATCCGGGCGAACCGGCGAGATACGATCAATCATATCATTGATCTTGTTCGTGTTCGTAATAACAACTTCTTTTGCGAGGTCACTGCCAAGATACTGAAATTCTGCCAACATCTCATCTGTTGTCCGAAAATAAAGCGGCGGCTGTCGGTCCGCGTCCGAAAATCCCTTTCCTGCCATCATGATTCGACGATAGAGTTCATCTTCCGGTTCTAAAAAATGTACATCGCAGGTTGCCACAACCGGCTTTCCAAACTGCTTTCCAAGATTACAGATTTTACGATTTACGTCCTGCAGATCTTCAATTGTCTTAACCGGCGCTTTCTCATCATCCAATAAAAACAGGTTGTTCCCGATTGGCTGAATCTCATAATAATCATAAAAATTACAAAGTCTTGTAATCTCATCCTCGCCCTCCCCATACAGGACAGCCCGATATAGTTCTCCCGCCTCACAGGCAGAACCGACAATCAACCCTTCACGGTATTTGTTAATCAGGCTTTTCGGCATACGTGGGCGGCGGTTAAAATAGTTCAAATGCGACTCTGATATCAGACGGTACAGATTCACACGGCCAACCTCATTTGCCGCCAAAATAATTCCATGATAGGTCTTCGCCTTTCTTATCGCATCCGGTGAAGCAGCTCCTGCTTCATTCAACTGTTTGATCGTTGTAATTCCCTTCGCCTTGATCATCTTGATCATCTTCACGAAGATTTCGGCTGTAGCAGCAGCATCATCACAAGCTCTATGATGATGTTCATTCACAACGCCAAACTGCTTGCACAGACGATCCAGCGTATATTTTCCAAGTTCCGGAAGCAGAATGTGTGCCAGTGTCATCGTATCAACGATCGTACTGTCAAATGTAAGTCCCAATTTTTTCGCATTCTCCCGTATAAACCCGGTATCAAAAGCTGCGTTATGTGCAACAACACTGGCTTCACCGATATACTCCAGGAATCGTGGCAGAATCTCCTCGATTGTAGGTGCAGATTGTACCATTGCATCCGTAATAGATGTAAGTTTTGTAATAGAATACGGAATCGGCACTTCCGGGTTCACAAATTCAGAAAAAGTATCCTGAATCTTTCCATCTTTTATCCGAACCGCACCTATTTCTATGATTCGGTTGCTGGTAGGGCTTAAACCTGTTGTTTCTATATCAAATACCACATATTCCGAATCAATATTCTGTCCTTTTTCATTCTGAATCAGACCTTTGACGTCATCCACGAAATATCCTTCCACACCATAGATGATCTTAAAATCTTCGCCCTTCTTAATCTGGTGATTGGCAATCGGAAAGGCCTGTACAACACCGTGATCTGTAATCGCAAGCGCTTTCATTCCCCATTCCTTTGCGCGCGCAATCACCTTCTCGATTCCCACTACACTATCCATCTCGCTCATAACCGTGTGCAGGTGCAGCTCCACACGCTTCTCAAGTGCGTTATCCATCCGTTTTTCCCGGAAGTCATTTGCCGGTTTGATACCCGCAATCGAAGAAAATGTGACTTCTTTACTGTAACTGTCATAGATCGGTACACCCTTAATCAGATAGAATTTTCCGGTTTTCAGTTCATCCAGCAGCGGATCCTTGTCATCCGGTGATACAAACAGCTTAAACATGATTGTATCCGTAAAATCGGTAATCGCACCCGTGATAATAAACTTTCCGCTTCGGAGTTCTTTTTCTTCGATTTTGATTACCTGACCATGAATACAGCATTCTCCGGTGCCTTCCTCGAGTGCCTCAATCTTTACGATATCCGCATCACAGTTTCTGCCATAAAATACATCCGGGTCACTTGCCTGCATCTTACGATAATTTCCATAGTCTCCTTTGCCACCGAATTTACGCGTGCCTGCCCCATAGGCTTTTGCCTGTGGCATCTCCGTTTTACTGTTCGTTGTCTGTTTCTTCGGTGCTGCCTCAGCCTTCACTTCCTTATTCTCATTTGTTTTCGTTGTCTTTTCCGTATTTTGTGCCTTTGTTTTTCCTGTATTCTCTTGGTTTTTCTCATTTTCCAAAGCATCTGTTTTTTCTTTTGCAGCCCGTAATTCCGCATTTTTTTCTTCGATTGTGCGAAGTTCCTGCTGCAGACGGATTTCATTTGCCTGACGCAGTTTTGTCTTTTGCTCTAAGGAATAACTAAAACCTACCTCGATATCCATGCCAAAATGGTCACGAAAATAAGACACAAGGAACTCCCGTATCAAAACCTCATGTTCTTTTGCGACCGTGGAATGCTCTACCGCAAGGCTGATTACATCATCATTGTAGAACCACTCCGCACGGCTCATCAATCGAAATGCAATCCTGCTTTTCGCCCGCAGTTCTTCCAGCAGACTTTCCTTATAATTCTCGGCAATCTGTTGTACATCATATTGTTCCGAAAGCTGATACCGTACAAAAATCTGAATCTTCTTTCCTACATTTCCCATATGATACGCATACTGTGTCAGCAGTGCTTCCATACGTGTAATCAAATGATAAGGAATCAGATGATCGCTTCGAAGCAGAACCACCATTTCTTTTCTTGTCTCGTATGTTTTTATGCTTTCTACTTCTGTTTCCGAAAAAAGGGTGTCAAGATCCGTTCCACCCTTAAAAGCCGGAAATACATTACAAAATGTTCTACTATCCACGTTTTACTCCTCTTCCCAGTGATCCAGCTCATATTTCAGCGCCGAAAGCAATTCATCCTGTGGAACTTTCCTGATGATCTCTCCGTGCTTCATCAGTAATCCTTCGCCATCTCCACCGGCGATTCCAAGATCTGCTTCCCGTGCTTCCCCCGGGCCATTTACCGCACATCCCATCACAGCAACCTTGATAGAAAGCTGATCGTAGCCCGCAATCAGTTTTTCCACATCGTTTGCAAGTCCGATCAAATCAATCTTTGTTCTGCCACAGGTCGGGCAGGATACTAATTCAATACCATCTTTACGCAAGCCTAATGTACGAAGAATCATCTTTGCAGATGTTATTTCCTCCACCGGATCCCCCGTCAGGGATACACGCATTGTATCTCCGATGCCCTGACCTAAGATCATGCCTAGCCCTACAGCGGACTTGATATTGCCACGATACACCGTTCCGGCTTCTGTGATGCCTACATGTAACGGATAACAGGTCTGTTCTGCAATCAGTTCATGTGCACGAACGCACATCATAACATCCGAACTTTTGATGCTGATAACCATATTATCATAGTCACATTCTTCGATCATACGTACCTTATCAAGTGCTGACTCCACAATTCCTTCGGCTGTCACACCACCATATTTTTCAATCAGTTTTTTCTCCAGAGATCCGGAATTCACGCCTACACGTATCGGAATATTCCGTTCCTTTGCTACCTTTACAACCTTTTTTAAATTCTCTTCTCCACCGATATTACCCGGGTTGATCCGAATCTTATCTGCGCCATATTCCATCGCAAGAATTGCAAGACGATAATCAAAATGAATATCTGCCACAATTGGAATATGAATCTGTTCCTTGATCTTGTCAAATGCTTTTGCCGCCGCAATAGTGTTCGCTGTGGAACGGACAATCTGACAACCGGCCTTCTCCAATTCCAGAATCTGGGCAACTGTTGCTGCAACATCGGATGTCTCCGTATTCGTCATAGATTGAATTGCAACCGGATTACCGCCTCCGATTACAACGCCTCCTATATTCACCATACGTGTCGTATCTCTATGTGGAAGTGTTTTCTTATTTCCATATCTCATCTGTCATTCCCCACCTTTTCGTCCAAAATATCTTCATCATCTGTCAACTGTCATTTCACTGTTTCTTGTATAAGCTAGAAGAATGCATTCTTAATATCATTGAAGAACACAACTACCATCAACACCATCAAAAGGACAAACCCGATTGCATTGACAATCGCTTCCTTGTCTGCCGGAATCTTCTTGCGTCTGATTCCCTCGATGAACAGAAACAACAACCGTCCTCCATCCAGTGCAGGAATCGGAAGCAGGTTCATAATTCCCAGGTTCACGCTTAACAGGATACTCCAATTCATCAGATTGAGCAATACATTGATGACTGCTTCTTTCCGTGTTGTGCTGACATCCTTTGCCTCTTCAATCACGTCGTTCATAGCATTTCCGACGCCAACCGGTCCCATGATATCACCATTTTTCACGCCACCGGTCACAATCATCCGAAGTCCGGTCACAGTTGCTTTCATCCAATACCTAAGTTCCAATCCTGCGTATTTCAAATCGTTGCCAAACCCGTCTGATGCAATATAACCTCCGGCCACGCCAAGCTTATAATTGCCTTCTTTATCAACCTTCGGTGTTACAACAACCGAGTCTTTCGTGCCATCCGCATGTTCGACAGAAAGTGTCACCGGTTTCGATGCATCTTCCGACATCATATAAAGTAGAATTTCACGGTAATTGTAGATATGTTTTCCATTGATGGCTGTCACTGTATCTCCGACTACAATCCCCGCTTCTTCTGCAGCAGAATGTTCCACAACAGTCGTAAGAGTTGCAGGATCGCAGCCCGTAAAATGAATCAATACAATTGAAAAAACAAACGCAAGAATAAAGTTAAACACCGGTCCTGCCGCAATCACCAAAATACGTGCCAGCAACGGTTTGTTATTAAACGCATTCTCGTCCTCACTCTCACCATCTTCCCCCATCATCATGCAGTATCCACCGATCGGCAGTAAACGAAGAGAGTATTTCGTTTCCTTTTTCTGCACAGAAAAAATAGCCGGGCCCATACCGATAGAAAATTCCATCACTGCAATTTTATTCATCTTTGCAACAATAAAGTGTCCAAACTCGTGGAAAAACACAATCACGCCAAACACTAATATGATCAAAATGATATTCATACGATCTCCTTTTACAAACGTTTAATCAAATTTCTTTTTTATGTAATCATATACCCAACGTTCGGTCTCCAATATCTCTTCAAGACTCGGTTCTGCGATTACCGTATGTGCTCCCATACAGGTCTCGATTATATCATAAATTTGTAAAAATTTTATGTCCTTGTTCAGGAACTTTGCAACCGCACATTCATTTGCTGCATTTAATACCGTTGGCATAGATCCACCCGTCTGAATTGCAGAATATGCAAAATCCAGACCTTTGAAGGTCTCACGATCCGGTTTACTTGTAAGTATTCCACATATTTTCGAAAAATCAAGTCGATCGCCGGATAAATATCTTCTCTCCGGATAATACAGTGCATACTGGATCGGAAGCCTCATATCCGCCGTGCCAAGCTGTGCCTTGATTGCACCATCCGCAAACTCTACCATCGAATGAATAATACTCTGTGGCTGGACAACAACCTCAATATTCTCCGGTGCTACATCGAACAGCCAGCGCGCTTCAATCACTTCGAGTCCTTTGTTCACCAATGTTGCAGAATCAATCGTTATCTTCCTGCCCATCGACCAGTTCGGATGCTTCAGCGCATCCTCCACCGTAACATCTTTCAGCTCTTCTCTCGTCTTTCCAAGGAACGGACCGCCAGATGCAGTAATCAGAAGCTTCGAAATCTTATTACCCGTTTCTCCGTGCAGACATTGGAATATTGCCGAATGCTCACTGTCTACCGGAAGAATACGCACATGGTATTCCGATGCCAGATTCATAATCAGATGTCCTGCTGTCACAAGCGTTTCCTTATTTGCAAGCGCAATATCTTTCCCTGCTTTGATTGCTTCAATGGTTGGCCGGATTCCAATCATTCCGACAATCGCTGTCACAACAAGCTCTGCCGGTTCGTATGTAGCAACTTCAATCAGACCTTCCATGCCATAAACAATCTTACAATTAAAATCAGACAAGGCAACCCGTAATTCGTTTGCCCTGTCTTCACTTTGTACACTGATGAGTGCCGGTTTAAATTCCCGCACCTGTTTCTCCAATAATTCTATATTATTTCCTGCTGCCAAAGCTCCTACCCGGATATCCGCATTCGCACGTACAACATCCAATGTCTGTGTACCGATCGAGCCGGTGGAGCCGATTATCGCGATTGTTCTCACATTGCGCCTCCTAGATTACCAATCATGATAGAAAAACAATAGTATACGATTGGTGCTGTAAATATAATACTGTCAAACCGGTCCATGATTCCACCATGTCCCGGAATCAGTTTTCCGTAATCTTTAATATCATTATTTCTCTTGATTGCTGACGCTGTCAGGTCACCAATCACCGCAAATCCGGCGCCGATTGCACCTGCTGCTGCAAAAATAAGAGGTGCTTTCGGTAATTCATATACCTTCGCATTGAAGAATATACCATATAATCCACCGATCAGTGCCGAACCGAGAATACCGCCAAACAGACCTTCCACGCTTTTCTTCGGACTAAGCTTCGGTGACATCTTATGTTTTCCGAATTTGACACCCACACAATAAGCAAATGTATCATTGATCCAAGAACAGATATATACCATTACGACCAATGCTCCACCATACTTTAATATACGAACCTGATATAAAAACGACAAAAGCAGCGATACATAGAAAAATGCCAATAACGCAATCATCGCATCCTTATCTGTGTACTTCGGATATGTAATTACGTAGACTGCAAGCACCAGTAACACATACAAAATCACAAGCGGAAGGAGATATTTCTCCAGATGGAAGAACAGAAAACAATAATATGCTACAGTCATAACATAGGCAAGCACTGCCATCGCTGACTTCTCCTGCTTGTACACGCGCATCAATTCAAATACACCGCCAAGACTCAACAGCATTACTGCCACGCCTGTCACATAACCGCCCAAATATAAAATTCCAATTGTGAGCAGTGTTAAAACCGCACCGCTCAAAAACCTTGTTTTAAACATAGATTATTTCACTCCACCAAATCTTCGCTCTCTGCCATTATAATACCGGATTGCCTCTTTTAAGGATTCCTTGTCAAAATCCGGCCACAAGGTATCCGTGAAATAAAACTCTGCATACGCAAGCTGCCAGACAAGATAATTGGAAAGCCGCAATTCTCCGCTTGTACGGATCAGCAAATCCGGATCCGGCAGATCCGCGGTATCCAGATTGTCCGATATCGTATCTTCTGTAATATCTTCCGGTGCAAGCGTTCCATCCTGTACCTGTTTCGCAAGCTTTGTCATTGTACGGCGAAGTTCATCTCTACCGCCATAATTTAAAGCAATTGTAAAATCAAGTTTATCGAACTTCGCAGTCTCACGTTCTGCATTTTCCAGCATCTCCACGATATCTGCATCAAGTGCGCTTCGATCACCGATCACGCGGATACGCAGTCCATCCTTCGAAGCACGCTCCACACAATTTGCGAGATAACTGCGCAGCAGATTCATGATACCGGTTACTTCCTCCGTGGAACGTTTCCAGTTTTCCGTTGAAAAAGCATAGACTGTCAGATACCGGATTCCAAGATCCGCCGCATCCCGGCAGATCTGCTCCAACACCTTCGCTCCCTGCTTATGCCCCATGTTACGTGGAAGCAGGCGTTTTTTTGCCCATCTTCCATTTCCATCCATAATAATTGCTACATGGGTCGGTATTTCCAATTGTTCGTCATCGATTATCTTCTTCATACGCCTTATACAGTCATAATTTCCTTTGTCTTCTCGTCGATTGCCTGATCAACCTGTGCAATATACTTATCTGTCATCTTCTGTACTTTGTCTTCGTTACCTTTAAGTTCATCATCAGACATCTCTGCTGCCTTGTTTGCTTTCTTCAATGCATCGTTTGCATCACGACGAATATTACGGATTGCAACCTTCGCATTCTCACCTTTTTTCTTGACATCCTTCGCAAGTTCTTTTCTGCGATCCTCTGTCAGTTCCGGGAAATTAATGATAATGTTCTTACCATCGTTGTTTGGGTTGATACCAAGATCCGAACATACAATTGCTTTCTCGATTTCCTTGATCAGGCTGGACTCCCATGGGGAAATCATGATTGTTCTTGCCTCCGGAACTGTAATATTGGCTACCTGCTGTAATGGTGTTGGTGCCCCATAATATAATACTGTAATCCGATCCAGGATATGCGGATTTGCACGCCCGGCACGAATTGTTGTATACTCCTTCTGCAGACTCTCAATTGTCTTCGTCATCTTCTCTTCATACTGTGCTAACATCTTTTTTCCTCCATTATATTCGTTATCAAACTATTCCACTGTCACTGTAGTTCCTGTAAATCCGCCGGTTACCGCCTTTTTGATGCTTCCTTCGTCATTCAATCCAAACAGCATCATCGGCATCTTATTCTCCATGGCAAGCACTGCCGCTGCAAGATCGATCACACCCAGCTTTTTATCTACAATCTCCGAAATCGGCATTGTATCATACTTCTTTGCGTTCGGATTGGTTTTCGGATCACTGTCATAGACTCCGTCAATTGCCTTTGCGGACAGAATCACATCTGCCTCAACCTCAATCGCCATAAGCACGGTTGCTGTATCCGTTGAAAAATACGGATGTCCGGTTCCACCTGCGAAGAACACAACCTCTCCATTCTCCAGATACTCAATCGCCTTATCCTTATTGAAAAGCTCTGTCATGCTGCCACAGGCAAACGGTGTCATAATATGTGTCTTCAATCCTTCTGCACGCATGGCATCTGCTGCATAGATACAATTCATCACGGTTGCAAGCATACCGATCTGATCAGCTTTCACACGATCCATATTGTCAGACGTTCTTCCTCTCCAGAAATTTCCGCCGCCAATGACAATACTTACCTGAATATGCTCATCGCAGATTGCTTTCACCTGTTTTGCTACATCACGGACAACCGTCTCGTCAAATCCGGTGTGTTTTTCTCCGGCAAGTGCCTCTCCGGATAGTTTTAATAAAATTCTGTCCATCTTCATCGTTTGATACTCCTTATCTTTTTATTCAAAAAAGCTTTTAACATCAATTTCCGAATAGCACTGGGAACACATACCCTCGATCACAGCACCATTGTTGATCTGTACGGATTTTGACTTTATATTACCCATGATAACAGCTGTAGAATCCACAATTACCGGTCCCTGCACATCGATATCGCCTTTCACTGCGCCTGCGATCACAGCAGAACCTGCAAACACGTTTCCTACCACTACAGTTCCTACTCCGATTTTTGCCGCATCAACCACATGTACATCACCTTCAATACGGGCTGCATTTGCATATAATTCACCCACCTGTACATCACCTGTGATTGAGCCGCCAACGATCAGTTTTCCATCACAGCTGACTGCTCCGTTGACTGTTCCGATCAGATCAATACATCCATCGGTCTGTAAATCTCCGTTGATGACAGTTGACTTCGTAATGTATGTTGTATCTGCTTCTATCAAAGCATTCACATCTGTCTTTTCTTCCGGCATTGCTGTTGTTGTCTCCACGGTCATATCCTCCTGTATCTGATTATTCTCCGCTTCAAGTTCCTCTTCTGCCTGCTTTGCCAAAGTATCCTCAACCGCTTTTCCAAGGTCTGCGGTCAGAAAGCTTGACAGTTCATCCTCTTTTTTCTCTGTATCCGGTTCTATCTGTAATGCCTCATCTGTATGCTCCAACATGTTCTCTTCATCAAGCGCATCCAGTGCTTTTAATTCGTCATCACCTGTTTCCGTCTCTGCATCCGGTTCTTCTGTTTTTTCTGTCACGGTCTCCGCCTGCAGATATTCCATATCCGGTTTTGGATTCAGTTCCTCTTCTGAAAAAGGCTCCGGATCCAGTTCCAGATCATCTGTTATCACTTCCGCTTCGGGAACCGTGTCAAACACAGATGTCTCCTCGCCGGCACCGGTTTCTTCTGCCGTCTCTGCATTTGAAAAATGTTCCAGATTCTCCGATAGATCCGGCATCGTATTTTCTTCCTGCTTGTCAATCCGGATTTCGTCCAGATTCTCCAGCAGATCTTCCGGTGCTACATCCATCTGGTCATTTTCATCGAATGTATTTACCATATCTTCATCGTCGTATTCTGCACCAAGCTCATCTTTATCCGGCATAAGCTCATTGACTGCCTGCGCGAAATCACGTTTGAAATCTTTAAAAAATCCCATGTAGACTTCCTCCTTGTCTCATCGTTTTATTATACACCATGCCTAATACGAAATCAATTTATTGGCTTGTCTTTTCTGTAATTCTTCCGTTCTCACAATCCAACCGCATCACCTGCATCCGGTGAATCCTCTGGTAGATTTTCTCCCCACAGCCAATCGCCGCCGGAATGCCAAACTCCGCACACCGTATTGCCATATGTGAAGCAGCGCCACCGTATTTTGTCACAAATCCCGCAATATCCTTCGCAAATATCCAGTCATATCCCGGATCTGCTTTTGTAAGAACTACAATCTTGCCTGTGATGTCAGAATCATGGTCTTCATCCAAATTCACAATCGAAGCTTCCGCCACTTTATTCGTGATAAAATTCGGTCTTGCCTCATCAATGTCAATCACATCGATATCCCCGACATCGAAGATTACTTCCGGCAATACAAGATAAGAGTTTACATGATAAAACCGTCTCCGTGTCTCAATCGTCTGAATATAGGAATCCCGGCTGTGATAACTTAGAAGATCTTGGATTTCCAGATAGGACATATCCTCTCTTGCAATCGCCATCACCTCTCCAAGCTTCACGATCACATCCAGCATAAGCGACAGGGACTTTGTGAATTCGAATTTGAAATATTCCCGGTTCTGTGTTGCCCGCTTGATAAAATCTATAAACTTCTCCGGCGTTACGGGAATACCCGCCTCATCCAGAGCAATCTGCAATCTATCTTCATCCAGGCTCTTCGCCTCCTGTTTCACCTTGTTGTTGCCCTTCAGATTCGCAGCCGCCACATCAAAGTAGATATTCCGGTAGCTGTCCGACCGGATATCATATGTGCCAAGACGCAGATGTCCGTATAGATGATTAAAATCTTCCCGATTCATCTTGCCATGGCTGTACAGATCAAAATCACGTTCAAACTCAGACGCAACAGTTGGAATAGACAACATGAAATCATCCATTTCCTGCTTTGAAAAATATCCTTTTTCCACAAGAGTCCGGCAAAAACTACGTGCCATAAATGCACAACGTGCCTGTCTTGTAAACTGCGGTGTTCCATGATCCTTGATTGAATCAAGCAGTTCGTCAATATAGCTGTAGAGTTTCATGACATTCGTCTCTGCAAGCGGCGCATGGGTACGAAGCTCATGCCTAAGTTCTGTCAGCTGTCCAAGAGAGCGCAAATCCTCCTCACAGATTTCGTCATAATGTTCCAATGTCTGTCTCGCAATCTCAAACAATGCATTGCGAAGCTGTGATATCTCCGCATCACTGAATCCATATTCTGTTAACTCTTTCAGACGGGTATCCGTCATAAAATCGTATGTGTTAAAAATAATCTCAAATTCAATCTTATCATGTGCCGTTTTATCCTGTCTTAACTTCTGCTCATAATACTGATTAAGCCTATAGCACAGATCCTCCGGCAGACCAGCAGGTGTCAGACCGTCAAATGTATAATTCACCGAAATATACGGCTTATTTCCCACCTTCTGCATCAGTTCGCCACGCACAGGCTGATACCCAAGCGGCTGCAATCCTGCCGACCAGATATGGGCGGTGATAAGCTCCCGGTAGAGAGAATAATCAAGTGGTCTCGGATTACTTCCGATGATCTCCGCCGGGTTCCAGAATGCCATATCCGAAAGAATGTGGAATGTATCCAGATACATGCATTTTGCAAGTGCTTTTGTATCCTTAAATTCCCGGTCTGTCATTGGAGCGATAATCTTCAGCGCAGCCGCAAGCGGACGCACCTGAAAAATCACAACCGTACCATCTTCCAGAATCGCAAACTCTATATCCAGTGCCGATACATAATCATAGATTGCCTCAATCTCCTTGATTGCTGTGATCAGATCGACAAATTCATACTCTAAGAACTCTCTGGACGCATTTTTTGCGATCCATTTCGTCTTACCCCGCACACCACTCGTCACAGAATCGGTACTGCCGTTATCATCATATGTCACCATATAATACGGACGGTTATAAATAATGTCTCTTGTAAATACAACCCCCGAAATCTTCACATGCTCTGTCTGCTTCTGAATAAGCACCTCTTCCTGTGCATCCATCAGCTTCTGTTTTGCTTCATCTGTGAATGCCCCTTCCACGTAAGACTTGTATACCTTATCAATTGCCTGAGCAACCGCCTCGTCGTTTGAAGCATCTACATCCAGTACACTCTCAAAATGTCCGGCATTGCTTGTCTCCATATTATCTTCACTCCGCGAAGAGCTGCGAACTACGATTTTTCCGCCCGCAAACTGCTCTTTGATTGTGGCAAGTACGCCAGACGGATTCGTAAAATACTCCGATGCATAGACAATGCTCAGTTCTTCAATATGAGAATGTTTTACAATTTCCCTCAGATCAGCCAAAGTGTCCGCTTTGGTTGATATCAAATATTCTTTCATCTTCTGCCCTTCATCCTATAACCCATCTATAATACAAACTTCTTGATTACTTCAACCACACCGTCTTCATCACACGTTGCCGTCACATAATCCGCTACATCTTTTACGACCTGCTGTGCATTTCCCATGGCTACGCCGATGCCCGCATACTCAACCATAGTTTTATCGTTGAAACCATCGCCACAACAGATACACTGTTCGCGTGTCATGCCGATATGCTCTAACAATCTTGCAATTGATTCAGCCTTATCCACACCGTTCACCGTAATCTCTATAAAATATGGTTCCGAGCGGAATACATTCAGATCCGGAGATACCAGTTCCGACAGTTCCTTCTCATATTGTTCAGCCATTTCCGGTTCTGCCGTCATCAGACATTTGATCATGTCAAAATCCACAAATCCAAGGAAATCATCCACCTGACGCAATTCCATATGATTCAGTCTTGCCTCAAATTCCATATATCCATCTGTATCTGTTCCGGTAATCACCTGATTGTCTTTGTATGTTACCATTCCAATATGGCGTTTTTTTGCAAATTCATAGAGAATCTTCGCATAACGGTTTGGAATTGCCTTTGTATAGATTACTTCCTGCGTGGCACACGAAATCACCTTTCCACCATTAAAGCTCAAAGCATAACCGCCATATTCCGCAAGTCCTATCGCATCGGAATACTGTTTTAATCCCGGAAACGGTCTTCCGGAAGCCAGTGCAACAACATGTCCCTGCTCCTGTATCATCTTTAAGTATTTGAGTGTCTCCGGAGTAATCTCCTTCTTCGAGTTCACCAGTGTTCCATCAATATCCAATACCAAAATCTTTTTCTCTGTCATAATTATCCTCTATATATTCAAGCATTTATTCATCTTGTATTTTATCCCTATCGAATCTCTATAATTATCCATAGGCACGATTAAATATATTTTACCATTTTCAAAGACATATGAAAAGAATTATGTTACAATATTTGTATGGAAATTTTGATACATATCGAAAAAAAGAAATTAGATATCGAGTATGCAAAAGCAGTTGCGGAGTATGTCAAACGGCT